>Ga0210114_1000030_pt1 | contig 31703 bp, 26 predicted proteins | sample MayberryNW_TuleA_FD_185524 | JGI IMG/M metagenome (GOLD analysis project Ga0210114, IMG submission 185524) | Wetland microbial communities from San Francisco Bay, California, USA, that impact long-term carbon sequestration - MayberryNW_TuleA_D2... | ecosystem: Environmental > Aquatic > Marine >...
GAGCCAGTCGGGCCAGCCGCTGCCGCTGCCGAGCACGCCCGCGGCGGCCGCCATGACCGCGACGTTGGCGATGGCGTCGTTGCGCGAGCACAGCCACACGGAGCGCATGTCGGCGTCGCCGGCGCGATAGCGGTAGAGCAGCGCCGCGACGCCGACGTTGACCGCCAGCGCAAGGAGCGCCACGGCCCCCATGGTCGCAGCGACGGGGACGGTACCGCGTTGCGCGTGCCAGGCGCTCGCCGCGATCACCAGGACTCCGTAGGCGCCCATGGACAGGCCCTTGTAGAAGGCGACGCGCGGCCGCCAGGCGGGGGCGAGGGCGAGGGCGCCCAGCGAGAGCGCGTAGTTGGACGCGTCGCCCGCGAAATCGACCGCGTCGGCGAGCAGCGACGACGATCCCGACGCGACGCCGGAGACGAGCTCGACGGCGAACATGGTCGCGTTGAGGACCAGCGCGATGACGAGGACGCGGCGGTACGCGCGGTCCGCCGCGGGTGTCGGTGCAGGGCAACACGGATCGCTCATTTCCGCCCGATTTCAAACCCTGGACCCGCTACAGGGTCAAGCGCAGCCGGGCGGCGGAAATCCGGGCGCGGGATTACACTCTTCCCCTTACGCACGCACAGCACCCGCGCGTTTCCGATATCGGAGGCATGCCCACATGCTCGCTGCAGCCCTGCATCGGTTTCCCGCCATGCGCGGCCTGCGCATGCAGTTCGCCGCCCTCGCCTGCGTCACCGCCCTGCCGTTCGTTGCCGGCGCCATCTACGACATCTGGTTCGCGATCCAGACCTCGTCGGGGACGTTCCATGCCGGCGCGCGCTCCGACGTCATCGAGGTGCGTATCGGCGGTCTGGCCATCGCCCTCATCGTTTCCGGGCTGCTCGCCGCGATGATGCTGTACCGGATGATGCCCGCGCGCGGCGCGGTGGCGGAGGGCGCGGCGCCGGGGGATCCGCGCGCCCTGAACGCGCTGCTGGAGCGCCGGGTGGAAGTGCGCACCCGTGAGCTCGAGCGCTCGATGCGCGAGCTCGAATCCTATTCCCATATCATCGCGCACCACCTGCGCGCGCCCCTGCGCAGCGTCGACGCCTGCGTGACGCTGATCGAGCGCCATCACCGCGCCGGCCTGGACGCGGAAGGCGCCGCCCTGTTCGCGCGCCTGCGCGCCAGCGCGCTGCGCATGTCGGAGCTCCTCGACGGTCTCATCGAGCACGCGAAGCTCGGGCGCCGCAGACTGGTGCGCCAGGCAGTTGCCATGACCGACGTGGTCAAGGCCTGCCTCGACGACATGCGGCTGAGCGAGCCCGAGCGCGAGCGCATCTCGGTCGCGCCCCTGCCTGCCGCGCCCGCGGACGCGACGCTGATGCAGCTCGCCTGGCGCGAGCTCATCGGCAATGCGCTCAAGTTTTCCGAGCGCGCGGCGGACCGGAGCGTGCGCATCGAGGGCGCGGTACGCCACGGCATGGCCGAGTTTCGCATCAGTGACGGCGGCGTCGGCTTCGATCCGTCCCAGGCCGGCAAGCTGTTCGCGCTGTTCGAGCGCCTGCACGGCGAGCACGAGTTTGGCGGCGCCGGCACCGGCCTCGCGACGGTGAAGCGCATCGTCGAACGCCACGGCGGCTTCGTCTGGGCCGACGCCGCGCCCGGCAAGGGCGCGGTGTTCGGCTTCGCGCTGCCGCTGGCCGCACGGAGTTGACGTTTACGTAAACGTCACATAGGCTCCGCGCACATGACCGACCTGTCCGAGTCGAAGAGCCTCGTCTACAAGGCGAAGCACAAGATCCGCTTCGTCACCGCGGCGAGCCTGTTCGACGGCCACGACGCGTCGATCAACATCATGCGCCGCATCCTGCAGGCCTCGGGCGCGGAGGTGATCCACCTCGGCCACAATCGCTCGGTGGAGGACGTGGTCACGGCCGCGCTGCAGGAGGACGTGCAGGGCATCGCCGTATCGTCCTACCAGGGCGGGCACCTCGAGTACTTCAAGTACATGGTCGCGCAGCTGCGCGAGCGGGGCGGCGGCCGCATCCAGGTGTTCGGCGGCGGCGGCGGCGTGATCGTCGCCGACGAGATCAGGGCGCTCCAGGAAGCGGGCGTGGCGCGCATCTACTCGCCCGAGGACGGACAGCGCATGGGACTGCAGGGCATGATCAACGACATGCTCGCGCGGTGCGATTTCGATCCTGCGCCGCACGCGCCGGCCACGCTGGCGACGAACGACCCGCGCGCCCTGGCGCAGGTGATCACGGCGCTGGAGCTCGGCGCGTTCCGGGACCGGGCGGGCATCGAGCACGCGGCGAAGGCGAATCCGGCGCCGGTGCTCGGCATCACCGGCACCGGCGGCGCGGGCAAGAGCTCGCTCACCGACGAGCTGGTGCGGCGCTTCCGCCTCGACCAGGACGAGCGCCTGAGGATCGCCATCCTGTCCATCGATCCGACGCGCAAGAAGACGGGCGGTGCGCTGCTCGGCGACCGCATCCGCATGAATGCGATCGGCGGGCCGAACCTCTTCATGCGCTCCCTCGCCACGCGCGACTCCGGGGCGGAGATCGCGAAGTGCCTGCCGGACGCCATCGCCGCCTGCCGTGCCGCGGGCTACGACCTGGTGATCGCGGAGACCTCCGGCATCGGCCAGGGCAACGCGGCGATCGCGCCGCTCGCCGACGCGACGCTCTATGTCATGACGCCCGAGTTCGGCGCGGCGAGCCAGCTCGAGAAGATCGACATGCTCGACTTCGCGGACTTTGTGGCGATCAACAAGTTCGATCGTCGCGGCGCCGAGGACGCGCTGCGCGACGTGCGCAAGCAGGTGCAAAGGAACCGCGAGGCCTTCAGGGCCTCGCCCGATCAAATGCCCGTCTTCGGCACCATTGCATCGCGCTTCAACGACGACGGGGTGACGGCGCTCTACCATGCGGTGGCCGCCAAGCTCAAAGAGAAGGGCTTGCGGCTTGCCGCGGGCAAGCTGCCGCGGACCGAGGGCCGCGTCTCCTCCAACGTGCACGCCATCGTGCCGCCGAAGCGCGCGCGCTACCTCGCCGAGATCGCCGAGACCGTACGCGGCTACCACGCGCACGGCGAGACGCAGACGCGCCTCGCGCGCGAGCGCCAGAGCCTGGCGGAGGCGAAACGCATCAGCGGCCTCGCCGGGCTCGACCGGCACCTCGCCGAGAAGGACGCCGCGCTCGATGCGCGCGCGAAGAAGCTCATCGATGCCTGGCCGCAGACCGTGAAGGCGTACTCGGGCGACGAGTACGTGGTGAAGATCCGCGACAAGGAGGTGCGCACACGGCTCACCACCGAATCGCTCTCGGGCACCAAGGTGCCCAAGGTGGCGCTGCCGAAATTCGAGGACGCGGGCGAGCTGCTGCGCTGGCAGTGGCGCGAAAACGTGCCGGGGGCGTTCCCCTACACCGCGGGCGTGTTCGCGTTCAAGCGGGAAAACGAGGACCCGACGCGCATGTTCGCGGGCGAGGGCGACGCCTTCCGCACCAACAAGCGCTTCCACCTGCTGTCGCGCGACATGCCGGCGAAGCGCCTGTCGACCGCTTTCGACTCGGTGACGCTGTACGGCTTCGACCCCGACGAGCGTCCGGACATCTACGGCAAGGTGGGCAATTCGGGCGTGTCCATCGCGACGCTCGAGGACATGAAGGTGCTGTATTCCGGGTTCGACCTGTGCGACCCGGCGACGTCCGTGTCGATGACCATCAACGGGCCGGCGCCGACGATCCTGGCGATGTTCTTCAACACCGCCATCGACCAGCAGCTCGACAAGTTCAGGCAGGACAACGGGCGCGAACCGACCGAGGAGGAAGCCGAGAAGATCCGCGAGTGGACCCTGTCCACCGCGCGCGGCACGGTGCAGGCCGACATCCTGAAGGAAGACCAGGGCCAGAACACCTGCATCTTCTCCACCGAGTTCTCGCTCAAGGTGATGGGCGACATCCAGGCGTACTTCATCCACCGGCAGGTGCGCAATTTCTACTCGGTGTCGATCTCGGGCTACCACATCGCCGAAGCCGGCGCGAACCCGATCTCGCAGCTCGCCTTCACGCTCGCCAACGGCTTCACCTTCGTCGAGGCCTACCTCGCGCGCGGCATGCACATCGACGACTTCGCGCCGAATCTCTCGTTCTTCTTCTCCTACGGCATGGACCCCGAGTACGCGGTGCTCGGGCGCGTGGCGCGGCGCATCTGGGCGGTGGCGATGCGCGAGCGCTACGGCGCCAACGAGAGGAGCCAGAAGCTCAAGTTCCATTCGCAGACCTCGGGGCGCTCGCTGCACGCGCAGGAAATCGCCTTCAACGACATCCGCACTACGCTGCAGGCGCTGATCTCGACCTACGACAACACCAACTCGCTGCACACCAACGCCTACGACGAGGCGATCACCACGCCGACCGAGGAGTCGGTGCGCCGCGCCATGGCGATCCAGCTCATCATCAACAAGGAATGGGGCCTGGCGAAGAACGAGAACCCCAACCAGGGCAGCTTCGCGATCGAAGCGCTGACCGACCTGGTGGAGGAGGCGGTGCTGAAGGAGTTCGAGGCCTTGAGCGCGCGCGGCGGCGTGCTCGGCGCGATGGAAACCGGCTACCAGCGCGGCAAGATCCAGGAAGAGTCGATGGTTTACGAGCACAGGAAGCACGACGGCTCGTACCCGATCGTCGGCGTGAACACCTTCCGCAACCCGCACGCCGACGAAGTGCCGCGGAAGGTCGAGCTGATCCGCTCGAGCGAGGCGGAGAAGCAGTCGCAGCTCAAGCGCTTGCGGGAATTCCAGGGGCGGAACGCGGCGGCGGCGCCGGCGATGCTCGAGCGCCTGCGACAGGCGGTGATGCGCGATGAAAACGTGTTCGCGGTGCTGATGGACGCGGTGCGCGTCTGTTCGCTGGGCCAGATCACGCACGCCCTGTTCGAGGTGGGCGGACAGTACCGCAGGAGCATGTGACGCGCGCCATGTTCGGCGACCCGCGCATCGACGATCTCAACGTCGCTTCGCAGACGCCGCTGCCCGCGCCGCAGGCGCTGCGCGCCGAGCTGCCGCTGGGCGAGTCCGCGGCGCGCACGGTGCTGGAGGGGCGCACGACGCTCGCGCGCATCCTGGAGCGGCGCGATCCCCGCCTGTTCGTCGTCGTCGGCCCGTGCTCGATTCACGATCCCGAGGCCGCGCTCGACTACGGCCGGCGCCTCGCGGCGCTCGCGGCCGAGCTCGCCGACGCGCTGTTCGTCGTCATGCGCGTGTACTTCGAGAAGCCGCGCACCACCACCGGCTGGAAGGGCCTGATCAACGACCCCGATCTCGACGACAGCTTCCATATCGAGAAGGGCCTGCGCCTCGCGCGCCGGCTGCTGATCGAGCTGAACGCGCTCGGCCTGCCCTGCGGCACCGAGGCGCTGGATCCGATCACGCCGCAGTACCTTTCCGACCTCATCGCCTGGAGCGCGATCGGCGCGCGCACCACCGAATCGCAGACGCACCGCGAGATGGCGAGCGGCCTGTCGATGCCGGTCGGCATCAAGAACGGCACCGACGGCAACCGCGCGGTGGCGCTGAACGCGCTCGCCACGGTATCGCGACCGCATGCCTTCCTCGGCATCGACGCCGCCGGGCGCTGCGCCGTGACGCAGACGCGCGGCAACCGCCACGCGCATATGGTGCTGCGCGGCGGCGGCGCGGCCAATTACGACTCGGTCAGCATCGCGCTCGCCGAGGAGGAGCTGGCGCGCGCCGGCCTCGCGCGCAATATCGTCGTCGATTGCAGCCACGGCAATTCGGGCAAGGATCCGGCGCGCCAGCCGCTGGTGCTCGCCGACTGCGTCCATCAGGTGCTCGAAGGCAACCGCTCGATCGTCGGGCTGATGCTGGAGTCGAACCTGGAGTGGGGCAACCAGCCGCTCGCGCCGCGCTCGAAGCTGCGCTACGGGGTCTCGATCACCGACGCCTGCATGGACTGGGCGACGACCGAGAAGACGCTGCGCGCGGCGCGCGAGAAGCTGAAGGCGGTCCTGCCGGGGCGCGGGTGAGCTCGACCGGCGCGCAGCTGCTGACGCGCGCGCTGCGCCTGGAGGGCGTGGACACGGTGTTCACGCTCGCGGGCGACCATATCCTGCCCCTGCTCGACCTGCTGGCCGACGAGGGCTTCAGGCTGATCGACTGCCGCCACGAGCAGGCGGCCGTGCACATGGCGGATGCCTGGGCGCGCATGACCGGGCGGCTCGGCGTGTGCGCTTTCACCACGCCCGGGCACGCCAACGCCATCCCCGGCCTGGTGAACGCGCTTGCCGCGGAGAGTCCGGTCCTCAACATCGCCGGCTCGGCGGACCTGCGCCACTACCACCGCGGCATCATGCAGGAGATCGACCAGGTGGGCCTGGCCCGGCCGGCGACCAAGGGCGCCTGGCTGGTGCACGATGCGCGGCGCATTCCGGACATGGTGGCCGGCGCGGCACGCACGGCATTCGAGGGCCGGCGCGGCCCGGTGCACCTCACCGTGCCCGTGGACGTGCAGACGCAGCGCGTCGAGGAATCGGACGTGCATTTCTACGAGGCCGCCGCGTATCGGCCGCAGGCGCCGCGCGTGGCGGCGCCGCCGCAGATCGAGGAAGCGATCCGCCTGCTGCGCGCCGCCGAGCGCCCGCTGGTCATCGCCAGTACGCCGGCGGCGTACGGCGAATGGACTTCGGAGTTGCAGCGCTTCATCGAGATCACGCGCCTGCCGCTGATGACCGAGGAGGCGGCGCGCGGCCTCGTGTCCGACGAGCACCCCTATTGCCTCGGCTTCTTCGACCTGTCGCAGCACCAGCCGGCAAATCTTGTGCGCGAGGCAGACGTGGTCCTGTTCCTCGGCAAGCGGCTCGATTTCACCGTCGGCTTCGGCTTGCCGCCGATCGTGGCGGCGAACGCGCAGCTGATCCAGATCGAGCCCTGCGGCCTGCAGGCGGGCCGCAACCGCGGCGCCGAGCTCGCCATGGTCGGCGACGTCGGCCCGATCGTCGCCCAGCTGGCCGAGCGCGCCGCGACCCACGAATGGCGCGAGCTGCCGTGGCTGGCGCGCCTGCGCGAGGCGCGCGCCGCCGAGCGCGCGCGCATCGAGGCATTCGGCGCGGCCGAGACGCCGCTGCGCTCGATGTTCGTGCACCGCACGCTCGCCGCGATGCTGCGCCCGGATGACGTGCTGGTATTCGACGGCGGCGACTATGCCTACTACGGCAGGGCCTACCTGCCGGCGCGCACGCCGCGCTCGTGGTACTACCTGTCGAATCTCGGCATGCTGGGACAGGCGCTGCCCGCGGCCATTGCCGCCAAGCTCGCCAGGCCCGCGAGTCGCGTGTATTGCATCACCGGCGACGGCGCCTTCGGCTTCAACGCCATGGAGCTCGATACCGCGGTGCGCCACCGCCTCGACATCGTGGTGCTGCTCGGCAATGACGCGGCCTGGGGCATCGACAAGAATATCCAGCTCGGCCTTTACGGCAAGGCGGTGGTCACCGATCTCGCGCCGACGCGCTACGACCTGGTGGCGCAGGGCCTCGGCGCGCACGGCGCCCGGGTCGAGCGGCCCGAGCAGCTGGCGCCCGCGCTCGAGCGCGCGCTCGCCGCGGGCAAGCCGGCGCTGCTCAATATCGCGGTGCAGAGCCAGATCAGCATGCGCGCGCAGGGCATCGTCGACAGCAGGAAGCGCGGCGGCGCGTTCTGAGCCTCAGCGCAGCGGCCGGGCCGAGATCGCGTGCCCGATCTGCCAGGGGCGCGGCAGCGCGGCGTGCGCCGCCTTTACCTGCGCCAGCCGCGCGAGCAGCGCCTCGGGCATGGGCGCGGTGCGCCGCGCGGCCTGGCTGACGTAGGCGCTGAGCGACTCGCAGGAGGCGGCGAGATAGCCCTCGCCCGCGTGGAACATCTCCTGGTAGAAGTGGATGCGCTTCGCGTCGTGATCGAGCAGCCGCGCCTCGAAGCGGAGCGGGTCGCCTTCCTTTACCTCGCGCAGGAAGTTGAGATGCGACTCGAGGGCGAAGGTCGTTGCGCCGTGCCGTTCGCGGAAAGCCGCGTCCAGCCCAAGAAAATCGAAGAACCCATCGGCCGCGACATCGAAGGCGACATGGTAGTAGCCCACGTTCATGTGGCCGTTGTAGTCGATCCACTCGGGGCGCACGACGACGGTGCTTGCGGCGGCGAAGGGGACGGGTAAAGTCACGCTCGGAGTGTAGCTCGCGGCGCGGAGGGGAAAATGGACGCATTGTCGAAACTGGGCGCGGCGCTCGGCGCGCGCCTCATCGAACGCGGGCAGACGCTGGCGGTGGCGGAGTCCTCCGCGGGCGGCGTGATCAACGCCGCCCTGGTCGCAGTGCCGGGCGCGTCGGCCTATTACGTCGGCGGCTGCGTCATCTACACGGCGGCAGGCCGGGAGGCCTTGCTCGGCATCACGGCGCAGGACATGGCGGGAATGCGCTCGGCGAGCGAGCCGTTCGCGCGGCTCCTCGCGAGGCGCGTGCGCGAGAAGCTCGGTACGACCTGGGGGTTGAGCGAAACGGGAGCGAGCGGCCCGCGCGGCAACCGCTACGGCGATCCCGCCGGGCATGCGTGCATCGCGGTGTCCGGGCCGCGGGAGGCGGTCGTCACCGTCGAGACCGGCAGTGCCGCGCGCGAAGACAACATGTGGCTGTTCGCCCGGCGTGCGCTCGAGCTGCTCGAGGACTGCGTACAGAAGCACGCCGCGGCCGGCAGGGGCCGTTAGACTAGTCGCCTGCTCGCCACCTGGAGGAGGAGACGATGCCCTTTCGCAGCCTGTACCCCGACGTCAGGATTCCGGAGACTTCGCTTGGCGCCTTTGTGCTCGCCGGCGCGGCCGCGCGCGGCGACAAGCCGGCGCTGATCGACGGACCGAGCGGACGCACCATCACGTACGCGCAGCTGCCGGCGCTGGTGGCGCGCGCCGCCGCCGGGCTCGCCGCGCGCGGCTTCAAGAAAGGCGAGCGCTTCGCGATCCTCAGCCCGAACCTGCCCGAGTACGCGATCGCCTTCCACGCGGTCGCCGCGCTCGGCGGCGTGGTGACGACCGTCAATCCGCTCTATACCGCGGGCGAGGTGGCGAAGCAGCTGCAGGACTCGGCGGCCCGCTTCCTGCTCACCGTACCGCCGTTCCTGGCCACCGCGCGCGAAGCGGCGGCGCAGGCGAAAATCGACGAGATCTTCGTCTTCGGCGAGGCAGAAGGGGCGACGCCGTTCGCCGCGCTGCTCGCAGGCGGCGGCACGCCGCCCGCGGTGACGATCGCTCCGCGCAAGGACCTGGTGGCGCTGCCCTATTCCAGCGGCACCACCGGCCTGCCCAAGGGGGTGATGCTCTCGCATTACAACCTGGTGGCCGAGCTGTGCTCGGTCAAGGGCGTCACCGACGCCGCACTGATCACGCCGCAGGACACGGTGCTCGCCTTCCTGCCGTTCTTCCACATCTACGGCATCGTCGCGTTCCTCAATCTCGCCCTGCACCAGGGCGCGACCGTGGTCACCCTGCCGCGCTTCGACCTCGAGCAGTACCTGCAGCTGGTGCAGAAGTACGGCGTCACCATCCTGCACGTCGTGCCGCCGATCGCGCTGGCGCTCGCCAAGCATCCGATCATCGACAAGTTCGACCTGTCGAAAGTGCGCGGCGCCTTCTCGGCCGCCGCGCCGCTCGGCGACGCCGTGGCGAGCGCGCTGCATGCGCGGCTCGGCTTTCGCGTCTCGCAGGCCTACGGCATGACCGAGGTGAGCGGCGCAAGCCACCTCGGGCCGACGACCGAGGACAAGATCAAGCCGGCCTCGGGCGGCCGGCTGATGCCCAACATGGAATGCAAGATCGTCGAGGTCGGCAGCGGCGCGGAGGTGCCGACCGGCGAGCAGGGCGAGATCCTGGTCCGCGGCCCGATCGTCATGCAGGGCTATTTCGGCCAGGCCGGCGCCACCGCGGCCACCATCGACGCCGAGGGCTGGCTGCGCACCGGCGACGTCGGCTATGTCGACGCCGACGGCGATTTCTTCATCGTCGACCGCACCAAGGAGCTGATCAAGTACAAGGCCATGCAGGTGGCGCCGGCCGAAATCGAATCCGTGCTGCTCGGCAATCCGGCGATCCTCGACGCCTGCGTCATCGGCATCGCCGACGAGGAGGCGGGGGAAGTGCCCAAGGCGTTCGTGGTGAAGAAGAGCGAGATCAGCGCCGAGGCGGTGATGGCCTGGGTCGCCGAGCGCCTGGCGCCGCACAAGAAGGTGCGCGCGGTCGAGTTCGTGGACCAGCTGCCGAAATCGGCGACCGGCAAGCTGCTGCGCCGCGTGCTCATCGAGCGTGAGCGCGAGCGCGCCGCCGCGAAGCGCTAACGCGAAAGGGATCGCACCATGGGCATGCTTGACGGCAAGGTCGCAATCATTACCGGCGCCACGAGCGGCATCGGCGCGCGCACGGCAGAGCTGTTCGTGGAGGAAGGTGCGCGCGTGGTGTTCACGGGGCGCCGCAGGCCCGAAGGCGAAGCCCTGCAAAAGAGGCTCGGCAAGGCTGCGCGCTTCGAGCAGGCGGACGCCACCGTGGAAGCCGACTGGAAACGCGTGATCGAGCAGACCCTCGCGGCGTTCGGCCGGCTCGACTGCCTGTTCAACAACGCCGGCGGCCCGGCGCCGACGGGCGGCATCGCCGGCATCAGCGTGGAAGGATTCGATGCGGCGATGGCGCTGCTGGTGCGCTCCGTGATGCTCGGCATGAAGCATGCGGCACCCGTCATGGTGCGCCAGCGCTCCGGCAGCATCGTCAACAATGGCTCGATCGCGGCGCACCTGGCCGGCTATTCGAGCTCGATGGTGTACGCCGCTGCCAAGGCCGCCGTGAACCATCTCAGCCGCTGCGTCGCCATGGAGCTCGGTGAGCACAACGTGCGCGTCAACTCGGTATCGCCCGGACTGATCGCGACCGGAATCATGCCCAAGGCACTGGGCATGGAAGCAGGCAAGGCGGACAAGCTGGTGGCCGAGTTGGCGCCGCGCTACGCCAAAATGCAGCCGATTCCGCGTGCGGGCGCCACCGAGGATATCGCCCAGTGCGTCCTCTGGCTCGCGTCCGAGCACGCGAGCTTCGTCAACGGCACCGACATCGTGGTCGACGGCGGGATGATCGGCGGCCGGATGTACTCCCCGCAGCAGGAAGGACTCAAGCAGATGAAGGCGGCGCTGGGACTATGAAGCCCGGCTCGTGCGGCGGCGGACGTCCTTCGCCTTGAAGCGGTCGGGATTGAGCTTCAGCCCGAGCCCCGGGCCGGGCGGGGCGCTGATGCGGCCGTTCTTGATGGGCGGCAGGGTGGTCACCAGCTCGCCGTACCAGCCGTAGTAAAAGGCGCGCACGATTTCCTGGATGAAGCAGTTGCGCGCGTTCAGGGCGAGATGCGTGGACGCGGCGAGCACGACGGGCCCGGTGCAGTCGTGAAAGGCGACGCTCGTGTGCCAGGCTTCGGCCATTGCCGCGATCTTGCGCGCTTCCGAGATGCCGCCGCACCAGGCGATGTCCATGATCGCCATGCCGGCACCGTGGCGCTGCAGCAGGTCCTTGAACTGGCCGCGCCCGCCCAGCGTCTCGCCGGTGGCGATCATCTGCTGCGTGCCGCGCTGCAGCTCGCCCAGGCTTTCCAGCTGGTCCATGAACACCGGATCCTCGATCCACAGCGGCGCGTAGGGCTCGAGCGCGCGTACGATGCCCCGGGCCGCGGGCAGGTTCCAGAGCGCGTGCAATTCGCACATCACGTCCATGCGCTTGCCGACTGCCTGGCGGATCTTCGCGAAGGGCGCGAGCGCCTTCTCGAGGTCGGGCGCTGAAAGGTAAGCGCCGTTCGACGCCTCGGCGGCGAAATCGAACGGCCAGATCTTCATGCCGGTGATGCCCATGCCGAGCAGACTCTCGGCGAGCTCGTCGGCGCGATGCAGGAAGGCGTCCAGATCCTCGTACGGGCCTTCGGCCTGGCCCAGGCCGAAATTGGCGGTGCCCTGCACCGGCTTGCTGCGCACATAGCGGTAGCCCGCGCAGGTGTTGTAGACGCGGATGTCGTCGCGCACCGCTCCGCCCAGCAGCTGGTGGATGGGCAGGCCGCAGGCCTGGCCCCACAGATCCCAGAGCGCGATGTCGACCGCGGAGCGCCCGCGCTGCTCGGCGCTCGAGCCGTTGAATCCCACATAGCCGATCAGGTTGGCGTGATGCCGGTCGATGAGCAGCGGGTCCTGGCCGAGCAGGCAGGCGGCGATGATGCCGTGAATGTGGCCTTCCGCCGAATCGGGTCCGTAGAACGATTCTCCCAGGCCGACGAGACCCTGGTCGGTGTGCACCTGCACCCAGAGCAGGTTCGGAAACTCGTCGATGCGCAGGGTCTCGAGCGCGGTGATCTTCATGGCATTTGTGGAGGCAGGATGCAGGAGAAATTGCGGTCGCCGTACACCTGGTCGAGGCGCTTCACCGGCGGCCAGTACTTGAACGCGCGCAGCGCCGGCAGCGGATAGGCCGCCTCGGCGCGCGAGTATCGATGCGGCCATTCGCCCGCCAGCTCCTCGGCGGTGTGCGGCGCGTTGTGCAGCGGATTGTCCTTCGCGTCCCACAGGCCGCGTTTGATCTTCTGCAATTCGCCGTGGATGGCGATCATGGCATCGCAGAAGCGGTCGAGCTCGGCCTTGGATTCGCTCTCGGTGGGTTCGACCATGAGCGTCTCGGCGACCGGGAACGCAAGCGTCGGCGCGTGAAAGCCATAGTCCATGAGGCGCTTGGCGACATCCTCGGCGCTCACGCCGTATTCATCCTTCAGGCCGCGCAAATCGAGGATGCACTCGTGGGCGACGCGCCCGTTCTCGCCGGCATAGAGGACGGCGAAGCAGGACGCCAGCCGCGCGGCGACGTAGTTCGCCGACAGGATCGCGGCTTCGCTCGCCCGGCGGATGCCTTCGGCGCCCATCATCCGCAGGTACATCCACGAGATGGTGACGATGAGCGGGCTGCCGTGCGGGGCGCCGCTCACGGTGCCGTTCCCGGCGCTGCACCCGGGCGCGGGCACCACGGGATGCGTCGGCAGGTGTGGTGCGAGGTGCGCGGCGACGCCGATCGGCCCCATGCCGGGGCCGCCGCCGCCATGCGGGATGCAGAACGTCTTGTGCAGGTTGATGTGGCAGACGTCCGCGCCGAGGTCCGCGGGGCGGGCGAGTCCGGCGAGCGCGTTCAGGTTCGCGCCATCCATGTAGACCTGGCCTCCCGCGCGGTGCACGCGTTCGCAGATGGTCTTGATACCGGCTTCGAAGACGCCGTGCGTCGACGGATACGTCACCATGAGCGCCGCGAGGCGATCGGCGTGCCGAGCGGCTTTCGCATCGAGGTCGGCGAGATCCACGTTGCCGTGCGCATCGCAGGACACCACGACGACCTGCAGCCCCGCGAGGTGCGCCGAGGCCGGATTGGTGCCATGCGCCGAGGAGGGAATGAGGCACACGTCGCGGTGCGCCTCGCCGCGCGCGGCGTGGTAGTTGCGGATCGCGACCAGGCCCGCATATTCGCCATTGGCGCCCGAATTGGGTTGCAGGGTCATCGCCGGCAAGCCGGTGATCGCGCTCAGCGCCGAGCACACCTCGCCCAGCATGCGCGCATAGCCCTCGGCCTGCGCGGCGGGCGCGAAGGGATGGAGCGCGGCGAACTGCCGCCAGGACACGGGCGCCATCTCGGCGGCGGCGTTCAGCTTCATGGTGCACGAGCCGAGCGGGATCATGCCCTGCGCGAGCGAATAGTCGCGGCTCTCCAGCCGCTTGAGGTAGCGCATCATCTCGCTCTCGCTGCGGTAGCGGTGGAACACCGGGTGCGCGAGCACCGCATCGTCCCGCCGCAGCCCCGGCGGGATGGCTTCGGGCCCGGCGCCGAGCGCGCCGATGCGGCCCGCGACATCGCCGTCCTTCCCGGTGAGCACCCAGGCGAGATCGGCGACGTCCCCGGGCGTCGTGGTTTCATCCAGGCTCACCCCGATGCGCTGCTCGCCGATCCAGCGCAGGTTGACCTGCCTTTGCTCCGCGCGCGCGCGGATGTCGCGCTGCGCCGCGGCGACCGAGAAGCTCAGCGTGTCGAAATAGGCCCCGGACTCGGGACGCAGCGCCGGCGCCACCGCTTGCGCGAGCAGCCGCGCGAGCGCGTGGCAGCGCAGCGCGATGCGCCGCAGCCCCTCGGGCCCGTGCCATGCGGCATACAGCGCGGCGATGTTCGCGAGCAGCACCTGCGAGGTGCAGATGTTGCTCGTCGCTTTTTCCCGCCGGATGTGCTGTTCGCGCGTCTGCAGCGCCATGCGGTAGGCGGTGCGCCCGGCCGCGTCCCGGCTCACGCCGATGATCCGGCCGGGCATCTGGCGCAGCAGCGATTCCCGGGCCGCCATGAACCCGGCATGAGGGCCGCCGTAGCCGAGCGGCACGCCGAAGCGCTGCGCCGAGCCGATCGCGACATCCGCGCCAAGTGCGCCGGGCGACTTGAGGAGCAGGAGCGCAAGCGGATCGGCGCCCAGGCACACGAGCCCCTGTGCGGCATGCATGCGCGCGATGATCGCGGACCAGTCGCGTACCGCGCCGTAGGTGTCGGGATACTGCAGGTGCGCCCCGAACACGGCGCCGGGGTCGAGCGCCGCCGGCGCTTCGCCGACCACGACCGGGATGCCCAGCCACCTGGCGCGCGTGCGGATGACCGCGACCACCTGCGGATGGCAGGCCGCATCGACAAAGAACGCCTGCGCCTTCGACTTCGAGGCGCGCCGGATCAGGGCCATCGCCTCGCCCGCTGCCGTCGCCTCGTCGAGCAGCGAGGCGCTCGCCACGGGCAGGCCCGTGAGGTCGATGACCATCTGCTGGAATGCGAGCAGCACTTCGAGCCGGCCTTGCGAGATCTCCGCCTGGTAGGGCGTGTAAGCCGTGTACCAGCCGGGATTCTCGAGCACGTTGCGCTGGATGACCTGAGGGGTGTGGCAGGCGTGGTAGCCGGCGCCGATATAGGTGCGCCAGATCCGGTTCTGCGCCGCGATTGCGCGCAGCTCGGCAAGCGCCTCCGCTTCGTCGAGCGGCTCGGGCAGGGCGAGCGGCTCGCGCTGGCGGATCGCCGCCGGCATGGCCTGCGCCACCAGCTCGGCGCGGCTGCCGGCACCGAGCAGCGCCAGCATCTCGCGCTCCTCGGCGGCGTCCGGGCCGATGTGGCGCGCGTGGAACGCGTCCCGGTGCAGTAGCGCTTCGAAGCTCATCGCGGACATGCCGACCTCGTCAGGAAGAGCTCTTCTCGTAGGCTGCGGCGTCGAGCAGCTTGCCGGCATCGAAGCCGGCGGCGGGCTTGAGGCGGAACAGCCACGCCGCGTAGGGATCCTTGTTCAATTCGCCAGGGGTCTTGGCGAGCGCCTCGTTCACGGCAACGACTTCCCCCGCCGCGGGCGCGTAGACGTCGGAGGCGGCCTTCACCGACTCGACCACCGCGCAGTTCTCGTCGGCCGCGAGCCTGCGTCCGATCTCGGGCAGCTCGATGAACACCATGTCGCCGAGCGCTTCCTGCGCGTGGTGCGTGATGCCCACCGTGAGCGTGCCGTCGCTCTCCGTGCGGACCCACTCGTGCGTGGCGGTGTATCTGAGATTCCCGGGGTGTTTCATGGGCAAGGCTCCGTTTCAGTTCTCTGGGACCAGGGACCGGCCGCGGCGCACGAACGGCGGCTTGACGACGAGCGCTTCGAGCGCCTTGCCGCGCACGTCCACCTGGACCGGCGAGCCGGGCGCGCATCCTGCCGGCAGGCGGGCGAGCGCGATCGATCTGCCGAGCGTCGGCGAGAAGCCGCCGCTCGTGATTTCGCCGTCGCCGAGCGCGGTGCGGACCTTCTGGTGGCTGCGCAGCACGCCGGCGCCGCCGGCCAGCACCAGGCCGGTGAGCTCGCGCACGGCTCTGCGCGCGAGGAGCGCCGCCTTGCCCGAGAAGTCGCGCGCACCCTCGAGCGCGACGGTCCAGCCAAGGCCCGACTCGAGCGGCGTCACCGACTCGTCCATGTCCTGGCCATACAGGTTCATGCCCGCTTCCAGGCGCAGCGTGTCGCGCGCACCGAGCCCGCAGGGGCGCACGCCGGCGGATGCGAGGCGCTTCCATGTGGCGATGGCTTGCGCTGCCGGGACGAGCAGCTCGAAGCCGTCCTCGCCGGTATAGCCGGTGCGCGCGACGAACGCCTCGCCTGCTTGCGCGCCGAAGAACGTGCCGAGGGACGCGCTCGCGGCCTTGAGCTGCGGCAGCGCCTGCCAGGTCTTGTCACGAGCGTTGGGCCCCTGCACCGCGATCATGGCGAGGTCGCGGCGCGCGCGCAGCGCGGCGCCGGTCGCGCGCAAGCCTTCCAGCCAGCGCAGGTCCTTGTCGGCGGTGCCGGCGTTGACGATCACGCGGTAGAGGTCTTCGCGCAGGAAATACACGATCAGGTCGTCGAGCACGCCGCCGGCTTCATTGAGCAGGCACGAGTAGAGCGCCTTGCCGGGCTGCTCCAGACGCCCGACGTCGTTGGCGAGCGCGCGGCGCAGGAAGTCGCGCGCGCCTCCGCCTTCGACGTCGATCGCCAGCATGTGCGAAGTGTCGAACATGCCCGCGTCGCGCCGCACGGCGTGATGCTCCTCGAGCTGCGAGCCGTAGTGCAGCGGCATTTGCCAGCCCGCGAAATCGACCAGCCTGGCGCCGAGTTCGCAATGCGCGGCATGCAGCGGGGTGTGGCGCAAATCCGTCCTCCAGAAAGCGACAAGGGGCAGGGCCGGTCGGCCGGCACTGCCCCTCTGTCCGTTTACCTGAGAGTTTTCGGCGCCGCGTCGGCGGCGCCGTTGGCCCCTTCGGTGGGCGAGCCCCGCTCGCCGCTCTCCAGAGTGTGCTGCGCTGCAGAGTTCTTTTGCCTGAGCGATTGCGGGCGCTTACGCCTTCGGCGGCGGCAATGCTGCGCGTGCCGCTCTCTTCCCTGCAGCGCGTTCAGTGTAGCACCATCGCCTCGGGCGGTTAGACTGGTGCGCCGCCGGGCCCGCTGGGCCACGGACCTGAAGGAGAAACGAGATGCCGGGCAAAGCGAAATACCTCTTCATCGCCAGCATGGACGTCGCGCCGGAAAAAGAGGCCCTGTTCAACGAGGTGTACGACACCGAGCACGTGCCGATGCTGCTCAAGGTACCGGGCGTGCTGTCGGTACGCCGCGCCGTGAGCGTGCCGCTCACCATGTCGATCGGCGGCGAGAAGAAGTCCATCGTCGCCGAGGGCGAACCGCGCTACAGCGCCTACTACGAGCTCGAGTCCGCCGACGTCCTCACCAGCGATGCCTGGGCGAAGGCGGTCGAGGCCGGCCGCTGGCCTGCGCAGGTGCGCCCGCACACGCGTAACCGCCGGCACGTGCTGCGCAAGCTGATGTAGGTCAGTTGATCGTCGCGCCGGTCTCGCGCACCACGCGGCCCCATTTCTCGTGCTCGGCGCGCAGGAACGCGCCGAAAGCCTGCGGCCCGAGGTAGCTCGGCGCAATGCCGGCGACGCGCAGCTGCCTGAGGACGTCGGGGTCGGCGAGCGCCTCGCCCAGTGCGGCCGACACGCGCTGCACGAGGGCGTCCGGCGTGCCCGCCGGCGCGAGCAGGCAGAGCCACAGGGTCGCCTCGAAGCCCGGTACACCCGCCTCCGCGATCGTGGGCACGTCCGGCAGGTCGGGCCAGCGCTCGGTGGTGGTCACGCCCAGCGCGCGCAGCTTCCCGGCGCGCACGTGATTGATGACATTGGGCACGCCGGCGAAATGCACCCGCACGCGTCCGCCCAGCACGTCCTGCATCGCCCCGCTGCTGCCCTTGTACGGCACGTGGTTCATGCGGATGCCGGCGGTGCTCGCAAAGAGCGCCGTGACCAGGTGCTGCGCGCTGCCGTTGCCCGAGGTCGCATAATCGATCGTGCCGGGCGCTGCCTTGGCCGCGGCGAGCAGCTCGGCCACGGAATTCACGTGCAGGTCCGGATGCACCACCAGCACGTAGGGGCCCGAGGCGACGCGCGCGACCGGCGCGAAGGATTTCAAGGGGTCGTACTGCAGCGACCGGTAGAGCCACGCGCTGATCACGTGCGGCGTTGCCGTGAACAGCCAGGTGTAGCCGTCGGGCTCCGCTTTGGAGACGAAGTCCGCGCCGATCGTGCTGCCGGCGCCCGGGCGGTTTTCGACGACGAAGGCGCCGCCCAGCCGGGCGCCCAGCTGGGGCGCGAGGATGCGCGCCGGGACGTCGGCGAAGCCGCCGGCGCCGAGCGGCACCACGATGCGCACGGGCTTGTCGGGCCAGGACTGGGCCGCGGCCTGCAACGACCAGAGCAGCGCGGCGACGACGAGGGCGAGGCGTTTCATCCGAGGTACTCCGGTTCGGGTTGAGTGAAGAATGCGTGCAGCAGGTGGTACACGGTCAGGTAGTTCTTCTGCTGGAAGCTCGCGTGCGAGATGCCGGCCATCACCGCGAACTGCTTGTCGGCATTGGGCAGGCGCTTGAAGAACTCCAACAGGTCGTCGAGGCCCGCTATGCCGTCGTATTGCCCGCGCAGGATGAGCGTGGGCACCGTGAGCCGCGCCGGGTCGACGAGCGGCAGCTTCGAGCACATGTCGACGTAGGTGCCCGTGGGCACCGAGTCGTCGAGCGCCAGGATGGCGTCGGCGAAGGCCTCGACCGTTGCCTCGTCCGCGGTGCCGGGATGGTCGCGCGCGAAGATGCTGCGCACGAACGCGCGGTCGATGGGGCGTCGGTGCCTGGACTGGAATTCCGGCAGCTTCCTGCGGCGCTCGGCGAGCGTCGGACTGCCTTCGCCCGTCCACACGAAGGCGTCGAGCGCGAGGCGCGCGACGCGCTCGGGGTGCCGCGCGGCGAACACGGCCGCCTTCAGCGCCCCGGAGCTGATGCCGTAGAGCAGGAGCTTCTGCGCGCCGCTCGCGCGCAGCACGTAGTCGCTGCCCGCCGCCAGATCGTCCGCGCCATTGGCGATGTCGCAGTTGATCGGACGCGACTTGTCGGAGCGCCCGTAGCCTTCGTTGTCCATGCACCAGGTGTCGAAGCCGCGCGCCGCGAACCACTCCATGACGGAGGAATGCGGCCGGCCCGGCACGTGCAGGTCGAAAGTGGGCTGCGCGGCCATCGACGAGCCGTGCACGAAGAGGATCGTGCCGCGCGGCGCGCCGCCGGCGGCGGCCGCCTTGCGCCACAGGAAGAGCTTGATGCCGCCCCGCTTCTCGGTCCAGTGCTCGGCACCCTGCATGGCGCGTAAGTGTACCTTCCCGCTCGCGCTAAAGCGCCTGCCTTTCTGTGTAGAATTCGCCGGTACCCTGAGGAGGGACCATGTCGGAGAATCTGTCCGGCCTCGATACGTTTCCGAAGCTTCTGCTGCATCACGCGCGGGTGCGCGGCGCGCTGCCGGCGATCCGCGAAAAGGACCTCGGCATCTGGCAGACCTGGACCTGGGGGCAGCTCGCCGACGAGGTGCGCGCGCTCGCCTGCGCGCTCGCCGACCGGGGCCTGAAGCGCGGCGACCACATGGCGCTGGTGGGCGACAACCGGCCGCGCGTGTACGCGGCGATGTGCGCCGCGCAGTGCCTGGGCGCGATCCCGGTGCCGCTGTACCAGGACGCGGTGGCCGCCGAGATGGCGTTTCCGATCCAGAACGCGGAGATCGAGCACGCGCTCGCGGAAGACCAGGAGCAGGTCGACAAGCTGCTCGAGATCCTGCCGAAGTGCCCGACGCTCAAGCACATCATCTACGACGAGCCGCGCGGCATGCGCTACTACGCGCAGCCCGAGCTGACGAGCTACGACACGCTGGTGGCGGCGGGGCGCGCGGCGCTCAAGCGCGACCCCGCTTTTCTCGAGACCGAGATCGACAAGGGCCGCGGCGAGGACGCCGCGGCGATGTTCTTCACCTCCGGCACCACCGGGACGCCGAAGGGGGTCGTGCTCACGCACCATGCGCTCATCGACCGCGCGCGGGCGGCGGCCGAGCTCGAGGGCCTCGATGACCGCGACGTGGTGCTCGCCTACCTGCCGCCCGCGTGGATCGGCCAGAACATCTTTTCCTACGCCCAGCCTTTCGTCACCGGCTACTGCATCTGCTGCCCCGAATCGGCCGAGACGGTGATGACCGACATGCGCGAGATCGGGCCGACGTACTACTTCGCGCCGCCGCGCGTGCTCGAAGCGCTGCTGACGCAGGTGTCGATCCGCATGGAGGACGCAAGCGCCCTCAAGCGCTGGCTGTACCGCATGTTCATGAACATCGCGCGCCGCGTCGGCGGCGCGCTGCTCGACGGCAAGCCGGTGAGCGCGCTCGCGCGGCTGCAGTACTGGCTCGGCGACCTCGTGGTGTACGGCCCGCTCAGGAACGTGCTCGGCATGAGCCGCGTGCGCGTCGCCTACACCGCGGGCGAGGCCATCGGCCCGGACCTGTTCAAGTTCTACCGCTCGATCGGCATCAACCTGAAGCAGCTCTACGGCTCGACCGAGACGAGCGTCTTCGTCTGCGTGCAGCCCAACGGCCAGGTGAAGTCCGACACCGTCGGGCCGGCCGTGCCCGGCGTCGAGCTCAAGTTCACGCCCGAGCGCGAGCTGCTGATCCGCTCGCCGGGCCTGTTCAAGGAGTACTACAAGAATCCGCAGGCGACGCTGGAGGCGAAGGACCGCGAAGGGTGGTTCCACACCGGCGACGCGGGCTACTTCGACCCCGACGGGCACGTGAAGATCATCGACCGTGTGAAGGACGTGGGCAAGCTCGCCGACGGCACATTGTTCGCGCCCAAGTATCTCGAGAACAAGCTGAAGTTCTTCCCGCACATCCAGGAAGCGGTGACCTTCGGCCACGGCCGCGACCGCGTCTGCGCCTTCATCAACATCGACGGCGAAGCGGTGGGCAACTGGGCCGAGAAGCGCAACATGCCGTATTCGGGCTACGTCGATCTCGCCTCGCGGGACGAGGTCTACGAGCTGGTGCGCGAGTGCATCGAGCAGGTGAACGCCGATCTCGCGCAGGAGCCCGAGATCGCCAACTCGCAGATCCACCGCTTCCTCATCCTGCACAAGGTGCTGGACGCCGACGACGAGGAGCTGACGCGCACGCGCAAGGTGCGCCGCGGCTTCGTCGCCCAGAAGTACGCCACGCTCGTCGACGCCCTGTACGGCGGCAAGCCGTCGGTGCACGTCGAGGCGCAGGTCAAGTACGAGGACGGGCGCACCGGGACCATTTCGGCCGACCTCAAGATCCGCGACGTGAAGACGTTCCGCGCCGACGCGGCGAAGCGCGCGGCATGAGCCGCGCGGAGCGCATCGGCGACACCGTCCTCTCGGTCGAGAACGTGTCGCTCGCCTTCGGCGGCGTGAAGGCGCTGCAGGAGGTCTCCTTCGACGTTCGGGAGCACGAGGTGCGCGCGATCATCGGCCCGAACGGCGCCGGCAAGTCCTCCATGCTGAACGTCATCAACGGCGTCTACCACCCGCAGCAGGGCACCATACGGCTGCGCGCCAACGGCGCCTGGCGCGAGTTCCACGACATGGACTCGCACGAGGCCGCGGCCCTGGGCATCGCGCGCACGTTCCAGAACATCGCGCTGTTCAAGGGCATGACGGTGCTCGACAACGTGATGACCGGCCGCAACCTCAAGATGCGCGCCAGCTTCGTCGAGCAGGCGATCTGGATCGGGCGCGCGCGGCGCGAGGAGCTCGAGCACCGGCGCGCCGCGGAGGAGATCATCGACTTCATGGAGATCCAGCACATCCGCAAGACGCCGGTCGGGCGGCTGCCCTACGGCCTGCAGAAGCGCGTCGAGCTGGCGCGCGCGCTCGCCGCGGAGCCGCGGCTGCTGCTGCTGGACGAGCCGATGGCGGGCATGAACCTGGAGGAGAAGCAGGACATGTGCCGCTTCGTGCTCGACGTCAACGACCACTACGGCACGACCATCGTGCTGATCGAGCACGACATGGGGGTGGTGATGGACATCTCCGACCGCGTCGTCGTGCTCGACTACGGCCGCAAGATCGGCGACGGCACCCCCGACGACGTCCGCCGCAACCAGGCCGTGATCGACGCTTACCTGGGAGTCGCCCACTGACCAGCCTGTCCTTCTTCTTCGAGGTGCTGATCGGCGGCCTGCTCGCCGGGGTCATGTATTCGCTCGTGGCGCTCGGTTTCGTGCTGATCTACAAGGCTTCGGGCGTATTCAACTTCGCGCAGGGCGCGATGGTGTTCCTCGCCGCGCTCACCTTCGTGTCGCTGCTCGAGCGCGGCGTCAATTTCTGGCTGGCGCTCGGCGTGACGCTGGCGGTGATGGTGGTGCTGGGGATCTCGATCGAGAAGATCGTGCTCAGGCCGCTCGTCAACCAGCCGCCGATCACGCTGTTCATGGCCACCATCGGCCTGACCTTCGTCGTCGAGGGGCTGTCGCAGCTCGTCTGGGGCTCGCAGCCGCACGGCCTCGAGCTCGGCATCGAGGACGTGCCGATGCAGTGGCTGCTCGACAAGACGAACATCAACATCAGCCAGTTCGATCTGTTCGCCTCGGGCATCGCGGCCGTGCTGGTCGCCGCGCTGGCGCTGTTCTTCCAGTACACGCGCATCGGCCGCGCGCTGCGCGCAGTCGCCGACGATCACCAGGCGGCGCTCGCCGTGGGCATCCCGCTGAAGCACATCTGGGCGATCGTGTGGGCGGTCGCGGGCTTCGTCGCCCTGGTGGCCGGCCTGATGTGGGGCTCGAGGAACGGCGTGCAGTACTCGCTCACCTTCATCGCGCTCAAGGCGCTGCCGGTCCTCATCCTCGGCGGTTTCGAGTCCATTCCCGGCGCGATCGTCGGCGGCCTGATCGTCGGCGCCTCGGAAAAGCTCGCCGAGGTGTATTTCGGGCCGATGGTGGGCGGCGGCATCGAGTCGTGGTTCGCGTACGTGATCGCGCTTCTGTTCCTTCTCGTGCGGCCGCAGGGGCTGTTCGGGGAAAAAATCATCGACAGGGTCTAGCCATGCTCTATCGCGAAGCAGGGCAGTTCAAGTCCACCTACGCCGAGGACCAGCAGATCTTCCCGATCCGGCAGGATCGCATCGCGCTCGCGCTGCTGCTCATCGTCGCGTTCGTCGTCGTGCCGATATTCGCCAACGAGTACTGGCTGTCGGCGATTCTCACGCCGCTGCTCATCCTCTCGCTTGCGGCGCTGGGCCTGAACATCCTCACCGGCTACGCGGGGCAGCTCTCGCTCGGCACCGCCGCCTTCATGGCGGTCGGCGCATTCATGGCCTACAACTTCGTTCTGCGCCTGCCGTGGCTGGGCATCATCCCGAGCTTCATCCTCGCCGGGCTCTGCGCGGCGCTGGTGGGCATCGTGTTCGGCCTGCCGAGCCTGCGCATCAAGGGCTTCTATCTCGCCGTGGCGACGCTCGCCGCCCAATTCTTCGTGCTGTGGGCGATCCAGCGCGTCGGCTGGTTCACGAACCACAGCCCGACTGGCGTCATCACCGCGCAGGCAGTGGAGATCTTCGGCTACGAATTCGAGTCGCCGTCGGCCAAGTACCTGCTGACGCTGGCGATCGTTGCCGCGATGGCGCTGCTCGCCAAGAACCTGATACGCAGCGAAACCGGCCGCGCTTTCATGGCGGTGCGCGACATGGACGTGGCGGCGAGCGTCATCGGCATCCCGATGATGAAGACCAAGCTTCTCGCCTTCGCCATCAGCTCGTTCTACTGCGGCGTGGCGGGCGCGCTGTACGCGTACACCTACCTGGGCACCGTCGAGCCCGAGGCCTTCACGCTCGATCTGTCGTTCAGGATCCTGTTCATGATCATCATCGGTGGGGTGGGCTCCATTCTCGGGTCCTTCCTGGGCGCCGCCTTCATCACGCTGCTGCCGATCTTCCTCAACCGGCTGTTCGGGCTGGTGTCGCACGCCCTGGACATGGACATCTCGCACGCGATCGTGTCCAACATCGAGCTGATGATCTTCGGCGGCCTCATCATCTTCTTCCTCATCGTCGAGCCCCACGGCCTGGCGCGGCTCTGGCAGATCACCAAGGAGAAGCTGCGGCTGTGGCCGTTCCCGCACTAGACACTCGGAATAGTTTGGCTATACTGGCCGTTCCACTATTTGGATCAGGCTCCCACTGCTTCCCCGGGGCCGAATAATGAAGGAGGAGACCGCATGAAACGCACCACTTTCGCCCTGGCGCTCGCGCTCGCCGCCGGGTTCTCCGGCGGCGTGCAGGCCCAGGCCAAGGAGCAGTTCGTCCCGGCCAACTTCTACTGGGTCGGCCCCTACGCGCCGGGCGGCTCGGGCTTCGGCGGCGGCCTCATCGATTACATGGCCATGATCAACGAGCGCGACGGCGGCATCAACGGCGTCAAGCTCACCTGGGAGAAGTGCGAGACCGAATACAACAACGCGCGCGGCGTCGAGTGCTACGAGCGCGCCAAGAACAAGGGCCCGACGGGCGCCACGGTCATCCATCCGTTGTCCACGGGGATCACGTATTCGTTGATCGACAAGGCCACCGCGGACCATATTCCCATCATCTCCATGGGCTACGGCCGTGCGTCGGCGGCGGACGGGCGCGTGTTCCCCTATGTATTCCCGCTGATCACGACCTACTGGTCGCAGGCCAGCTCCATGGTGAACTTCCTTGGCCAGCGCGCGGGCGGCATGGACAAGCTGAAGGGCAAGAAGATCGTGCTGCTGTACCACGACTCGGCCTACGGCAAGGAGCCGATTCCGATCCTCACGGACCTGTCAAAGGATTTCGGCTACGAGCTTACGACGATCGCCGTTCCGCACCCGGGCAACGAGCAGCAGGCGCAGTGGCTGCAAATCCGGCAGCTCCGCCCGGACTGGGTGATCCTGTGGGGCTGGGGCGTGATGAATCCGACCGCGATCAAGGCCGCGGCGCGCATCGGCTACCCGCGAGAAAAGATGGTCGGCGTGTGGTGGTCCGGGGCGGAGGAGGACGTGATCCCCGCGGGTTCGGCCGCCAAGGGCTACATCTCGGCGGGCTTCAATCTGCCGGGCTCCAACTTCCCGGTGATGAAGGACATCCAGAAATACGTCTACGCCAAGGGCAAGGGCGAGTTCGACGACAAATCGCGCTTCGGCTCGATCTACCACACGCGCGGCGTCGTCGCCGGCATCGTCACCACCGAGGCGATCCGCAACGCCCAGGCGCACTTCGGCAAGAAGGGCAAGCCGATCACCGGCGAGGAGATGCAGTGGGGCATCGAGCACCTCAACATCGACGACAAGCGCCTGAAGGAACTGGGCGCCGTGGGGCTGATGCCGCCGACCAAGGTGTCCTGCTTCGATCACGAGGGCTCGGGCCTGGTGAAGTACCAGCAGTGGGACGGCAGCAAGTGGAAGCCGATCACCGACTGGATCGAGCCCGACCGCAAGCTGGTGCGGGCGAAAGTCGAGGCCGACGCCGCGCAGTACGCGAAAGAAAAAGGCATCACGCCGCGCGACTGCCCGAAAGGCGGCTGAGAGCGATCCGCGCTGACGGAACGGCCGCCGCGAGGCGGCCGTTTTTGCGTCCATGGCCACCACCGCATTTCTTTCCGTCAGCAACGTCGAGGTCATCTACGACCACGTGATCCTGGTCCTGAGGGGCGTGTCCCTGCAGGTGCAGGAAGGGCAGATCGTGGCGCTGCTCGGCGCCAACGGCGCCGGCAAGACCACCACGCTGAAGGCGATCTCGAACCTGCTGCGCGCCGAGCGCGGCGACGTCACCAAGGGCAGCATCGAGTTCCGCGGCCAGCGCATCGACCGGCTCAATCCCCCGGAGCTCGTGAAGCGCGGCATCTGCCAGGTGATGGAGGGGCGGCACTGCTTCCAGCACCTCACGGTCGAGGAAAATCTCCTGACCGGCGCCTACACGCGCGGCGGCGCGAACCTCGACGCCGACCTGGAGAAGGTGTACCGCTACTTTCCGCGGCTCAAGGAGCGGCGCAAGGCGCAATCGGGCTACACCTCGGGCGGCGAGCAGCAGATGACGGCCATCGGCCGCGCGCTGATGGCGCGCCCGACGATGATCCTGCTCGACGAGCCGTCGATGGGGCTTGCACCGCAGCTGGTGGAGGAGATCTTCGAGATCGTGAAGGATCTCAACCGGAAGGAGAAAGTGAGCTTCCTGCTCGCCGAGCAGAACACCAACATCGCGCTCAAGTACGCCGATTACGGCTATATCCTGGAAAACGGCCGCGTGGTGATGGACGGCGAAGGCAAGGCGCTCGCGGAGAACGAGGACGTGAAGGAGTTCTACCTCGGCTTCTCCTCGGGGGGCCGCAAGAGCTTTCGCGACGTGAAATCGTATCGCCGAAGGAAGCGTTGGCTCTGAGTCCGTTTTACGACGCACTGGAAACGCGCCCGACCGAGGCGCGCGAGGCGGCGCTGATGGCGGCGCTGCCGAAGCAGCTGGCGCATGCCAAGCAGAAGGCACCCGGCTGGGCCCGCATCCTGAAGGACGTCGATGCGGCAGCCGTTGCCACGCGCGCCGCGCTGGCGAAGCTGCCGGTCACCCGCAAGTCCGAGCTCGCCGAGCTGCAGAAGATCATTCCGCCGCTGGGCGGGCTCAACGCCACGCCGGTGGAAAAGCTCGCCAAGCTGTTCGTTTCCCCCGGCCCGGTGTACGACCCCGAAGGACCCGGCAAGGACTGGTGGCGCACCGCGCGCTCCCTTTATGCCGCGGGATTCCGCGCCGGCGATCTCGTGCTGAACGCGTTCTCCTACCACTTCACGCCCGCGGCATCGATGGTCGAGCATGGCGCGCTCGCCATCGGCTGCCCCGTGGTGCCGGGCGGCGTCGGGCAGACCGAGATGCAGGCGGCGACGATCCGGGATCTGCGCGTGACGGGCTACGGCGGCACGCCGTCGTTCCTCAAGCTGATCGTGGAGAAAGCCGACGAGCTGAAGATCGACCTGTCGTCCCTCAGGAAGGCCATCGTCGGCGCCGAATACCTGCCGCCCGCGCTGCGCCAGGCGATGGCGGCGCGCGGCCTGCGCGTACAGCAGCTTTATGCCTCGGCGGATGTCGGGCTGATCGCCTACGAAAGCGCCCTGCCCGACGGCTCGGTGACCGAGGGCATGATCCTGGATGAGTCGCTGATCCTGGAAATCGTGCGTCCCGGCACCGGCGACCCGGTTCCCGCCGGCGAGGTGGGCGAAGTCGTGGTGACCTCGCTCAATGCCGACTATCCGCTCATCCGCTTCGCCACGGGCGATCTGTCGGCGGTGCTCGCCGGCGCCAGCCCCTGCGGCCGCACGAATATGCGCATCAAAGGCTGGATGGGGCGCGCCGACCAGACGACCAAGGTGCGCGCCATGTTCGTCACGCCCAGGCAGGTCGGCGAAGTGCTGCAGCGCCACAAGGCAGTGCTCAGAGCGCGCCTCGTGATCGAAGGCGAGACGGGCGACGACCGCATGACCCTCAAATGCGAGGTCCGCGAACGGCCGGCCGGCCTTACGGAGGCGATCGTCGCCTCGATCCGCGACGTCACCAAGCTGCGCGGAGAGGTGGAGCTGGTGGCGCCGGGGTCCCTGCCGAACGACGGCAAGGTGATCGAGGACGCCCGCAAGTACGCTTAGGCCTGGAATAGATCGCGCTCGCCGCGTGTTGCGGCAGAGGCTCTTGTTCAACCCGAAGGAGGAGACGATGAAGAAGCTACTGTTGGGACTGGCGCTTGCCCTGCTCACCGGGCCGGCGCTGGCGCAGAAGACCGAAGTGCTGTGGCTGGGCCAGGCGGCATTCCGCATCACGACGCCGGGCGGCAAGGTGATCATGATCGACCCGTGGATGCGCACCAACCCCAAGACGCCGGCGAATTTCAAGGACCTGCACGCGGTCGGCAAGATCGACCTGATCCTCGTCACGCACGCGCATTTCGACCATTTCGCGGATGCGCCGGACCTCGCCAAGATGCACAACGTGCCGCTGTACGGCACGGCGGGCATGGGCACGACGATCGCGACGCTCGGCATCCTGCCGGCGAATCTCGCGCCGCGCTTCGGCAAGGGCGGCACCATCACGCCCTTTGGCGCGAACGGCGTCAAGATCACGGCCACGCACGCCGAGCATTCGTCCGAGCTGGTGTGGAAGAACCCCGCGACCGGCAAGAACGAAACCCATCCCGGCGGCGAGCCCGTGGGCTACGTGCTCGAGATGGAGAACGGCTTCAAGATCTACCACATGGGCGACACCGGCATCTTCGGCGACATGGCGCTGATCGGCGAGCTCTACAAGCCCGACCTGATCCTGATGCCGATCGGCCGGCACTTCGTGATGGGCCCGGAAGACGCGGCGCTCGCCACCAACCGCTACTTCAAGCCGAGATTCGTCATCCCGATGCACTACGGCACGATCCCGGTGCTCTCGGGAACGCCCGAGGAGTACATCAAGGCCCTCGGCAACACGAAGACCCAGGTGATCGTCCTGCAGCCCGGGCAGAAGGTCGAGTTCTGAGCTAGCTGCGGCGCGCCGCGCCGACGGGCAGGCCGTCCGCGCGGCGCATCTCCTCGTTCCTGAGCGCTGCGGGGTCGGCGAGGAAGGCGTTCAGGAAACCGAGAGCGTCGGCGCCCCAGAAGAGCTCGCCGTCGGCTTCCCAGGTCGGCACGCCGAACACGCCGCGCGCGGCCGCCTCCTCGGTGTTGCTTCGCAACCGGCCCTTCACGTCGGGGGCGGACAACTGCGCCTCGGGGACGCCCAGCTCCCGGGCGAGAGTCCTGAACGCCGCCAGGTCGGCGGCCTCCGCGCCCGTGGTCCAGATGGAATCGAAGATGCGGCCGACGCTCTCGCGCGTGCCGCCCGCCGCGATCGCCAGGCGCAGCTGCGGCAGCGGATTGAACGGGTGCGACGCGGGGAAGCGAAACGGGATGCCGAGGCTTTGCGCCCACCAGGTGCACCAGCGGTAGGTCCAGCGGCGCTTGGCGTCGATTTCTGCGGGCCCTTTCTGGCCGTGGTGGCTGAGCAGCGCGGCGAACAGCACCGGCTGCAGCTCGACGTTTACGTCCTGCGGCAGCTCGTGCAGCCGCTTGAAGGCGATGTAGGAATAAGGCGAGACGAAATCGAAGTACAGGCTTACTTGACGCATGCGCGGCTTTCCTTGCGCCGCGGCAACTGCGCGAGCACTTGCGCGCGCTCCGCGTCGGTCATCTCGCTCCAGCGCGCGATCTCCTCGAGCGTTCGTCTGCAGCCGCGGCAGTAGCGCAGCTCGTCATCCATCACGCAGACCTTGGTGCAGGGCGAGTTCAAGCGGACTGCTTCGCGGCAATCGCCTTGCCGGCCTTGGACTGCGGTTCCTTGCCGATGACACCGCAGATCCACTGCCCGGTCTGCACGACGCGCCCGAGATCGATGCCGGTCTCGATGCCGAGGCCATTCAGCATGTACAGCACGTCCTCGGTGGCGACGTTGCCCGAGGCGCCCTTCGCATACGGGCAGCCGCCCAGCCCCGCCACCGACGCGTCGAAGGTCGACACGCCCGCCTCGAGCGAAGCATAGATGTTGGCGAGCGCCTGGCCGTAGGTATCGTGATAGTGGCCCGCGAGACGCTGCACGGGGACGTCCCGGGCGCAAGCCTCGATCATCGCCCGGGTCTTGCCCGGCGTGCCGGTGCCGATGGTGTCGCCGAGCGACACCTCGTAGCAGCCCATCTCGTGCAGCGCTCGCGCCACCTCGGCGACCTTTGCGGGCGCGATCTCGCCCTCGTAGGGACAGCCGAGCACGCAGGAGATATACCCGCGCAGCTTCACCCCGGCTTCCCGGGCGGCCTGCGCCACCGGCCGGAAGCGCTCCAGGCTCTCGGCGATCGAGCAGTTGATGTTCTTCTTCGAGAAGGTTTCGGAGGCCGCGCCGAACACCGCGACTTCCGTGGCGCCCGCGGCGAGCGCGGCCTCGAAGCCCTTCAGGTTGGGCGTCAGCACGGGGTAGGACACGCCCGGCTTTCGCCTGATGCCCTCCAGCACCTCGGTGTGGTCGGCCATCTGCGGGATCCACCTGGGCGAAACGAAGGCCGTGGCCTCGATCGCCGGGAGTCCGGCGTCGGCGAGCCGCCCGATCAACTCCAGCTTCACCTTCGTCGGCACCTCGGCCTTCTCGTTCTGCAGGCCGTCGCGCGGCCCCACCTCGACGATGCGCACTTTCCTCGGCAATGCGGCCATGGCTACTCCAGTGTCAGCAGTTCGGCGCCTTCGGGCACCTGCTCGCCGGCGGCGAAGTGGATCGCCTTCACGACGCCGTCGGCCGGCGCGCTGACAGTGTGCTCCATCTTCATCGCTTCGAGAATCAGGAGCGGCGCGCCCTTTTCGACCCGCGCGCCGGGCTTGACCAGCAGCGCAATCACCTTGCCCGGCATCGGCGCGGCGAGGCTGCCCGGCGCGCTCTCGTCATCGTCGGCCGGCAGGCCTTCCTCGAGCCGCAGCGTCGCGCGTGCGCCGCTCGCCGCCACCAGCCAGTCCTGCCCCACGCGCACCGCGCGCGCATCGAACACGCGCCCATCGAGCCGCAGCCGCAGCGTCCCGGGCGCGGTGCGCTCTCCCGCGAGCGCGTACTCGCGGCCGTCCACGGTCAGGCCGTAGCCTCCGGGCCGGAATTGCAGCGTGACCTGATGGCGCTGGCCGTGTTCCACGAAGACGAAGGGGTGGTGCGAGCCCTGGTTCAGGCGCCAGCCGTCGACGCTGTCCCAGGGGGAGTAGGGGTCGCCGGAATGCGCGGCCCGCGCGCGTGCCTCGTCGGCTTCTTCCAGCAGCTCGCCCATCGCCGCCGCCGCGAGCAGCTCGTGCGAGGCGCCCTGCGCCGGCGCGAAGAGCTCGTCGCGGCCGCGCTCGATGAGGCCGGTGTCGAGGTCGGCCGCGGCGAAAGGCCGGCTGCGCACCACGCGCTCGAGGAATCCGAGATTGGTCCTCACGCCGGCGATTTCGACGGCGGCGAGCGCGGCGCCGAGCCGCGCCAGCGCCGCGGGCCGGTCCTCGCCCCAGGCGATGACCTTCGCGATCATCGGGTCGTAGTGCGGCGTGATTGCCGTGCCGGCCTCGACGCCGGTGTCGATGCGCACCCCGGCCGATGCCTGCGGAAAGCGCAGGTGCTCGAGGCGCCCGGTCTGCGGCAGGAAGCCGCGCTCCGGGTCCTCGGCATACAGGCGTGCCTCGACCGCGTGCCCGCGCAGCTGCAGCGCCTGCTGCGCGAGCGGCAGCGGCTCGCCCGAAGCGACGCGCAGCTGCCATTCGACGAGATCGAGCCCGGTCACCATCTCGGTGACCGGGTGCTCGACCTGCAGGCGGGTATTCATCTCCATGAAGTAGAACCTGCCGTCGGGCTCGGCGATGAATTCCACGGTGCCGGCGCCGACGTAGGCGACGGCGCGCGCCGCGGCGACGGCGGCTTCGCCCATCTGCGCGCGGCGCTCTGCGCTCATGCCGGGCGCGGGCGCCTCTTCCAGCACCTTCTGGTGGCGCCGCTGCACCGAGCAGTCGCGCTCGAAGAGGTAGACGCATGCGCCGCGCGTATCGCCGAACACCTGCATCTCGATGTGCCGCGGGCGCTCGAGATAGCGCTCGATGAGCACGCGCGCGTCGCCGAACGCGGCCTTGGCCTCGCGCTGCGCGCCTTCGAGCGCCGCCTGGAACTCGTCCGCTTTTCGCACGACGCGCATGCCCTTGCCGCCGCCGCCCGCGCAGGCCTTGA
>Ga0210114_1000031_pt1 | contig 31635 bp, 16 predicted proteins | sample MayberryNW_TuleA_FD_185524 | JGI IMG/M metagenome (GOLD analysis project Ga0210114, IMG submission 185524) | Wetland microbial communities from San Francisco Bay, California, USA, that impact long-term carbon sequestration - MayberryNW_TuleA_D2... | ecosystem: Environmental > Aquatic > Marine >...
GTGGCAGGACGCCTTACTCCTTACTTTTTACTCCTCACTCCTTACTAATTTTGTCATGTCCCGATATATCTGCATCCACGGCCACTTCTACCAACCGCCGCGCGAAAACCCTTGGCTCGAAGCTATCGAGCTACAAGACTCGGCCGCGCCGTACCACGATTGGAACGAGCGTATCTCCCGAGAATGCTACGCGCCCAATGCGGTCTCACGCATCCTCGATGACCAGGGCCGGATCCTCAAGCTGGTCAACAATTACGCCAAAATCAGCTTTAATTTCGGTCCGACCCTGCTCAGCTGGCTGGCAATCTCCACCCCGGACGTTTATGCCGCCATCCTCGAAGCCGATCGGCAAAGCCGAGAAAAATTTTCCGGGCACGGCTCGGCCATGGCCCAGGTTTACAACCATATCATCATGCCGCTGGCCAATACCCGCGATCGCATCACGCAGATTCTTTGGGGAATGCGCGATTTCGAGCATCGCTTCAAACGCCCCCCCGAAGGCATGTGGCTGCCGGAGACCGCGGTGGACTTGGAAACTCTGGAATTACTCGCCCGGTTCGATATTCGCTTTGTCGTGCTCGCGCCGCATCAAGCCGCGCGCGTGCGGCGGATTGGTGAGTCGGCTTGGCGCGAGGTGAAAGGCGGCGCAATCGATCCCCGACAGGTTTATCGCCAACAACTCCCGTCAAAACGGTCGATCGCGATCTTTTTTTACGACGAGCCGATCGCGCGCGCGGTCGCCTTCGAAGGGCTGCTCTCCCAGGGCGAGCGTTATATCGAGCGGCTCACGGGAGCCTTTAGCGCCGCAACAGACCAGCCAGAACTCGTCCATCTCGCCACCGACGGCGAATCATACGGCCATCACCATCGCTTCGGCGACATGGCCCTCGCCTACGTTTTGGAGCAAATCGAGGCGCGCAGCTTGGCTCGTCTGACCAATTACGGTGAGTTTCTCGCTACACACCCTCCGGCGCATGAGGTCGAGATTGTCGAAAAAACTTCCTGGAGCTGTATTCACGGCATCGACCGCTGGTGGAGCGATTGCGGCTGCAACACCGGCGCGCCGCCCGGCTGGAACCAGCAGTGGCGCACGCCGCTGCGCAACGCGCTCGACTGGCTGCGCGATCAAATTGCCCCGATTTGGGAGACAAAAACGCGCGACCTTCTTAAAGATCCGTGGGCGGCGCGCGATGATTACATCGCGGTCGTGCTCGACCGATCGGAGGAAAGTATTCGGGATTTTTTCGCCCGTCATGCGACGGTTCCGTTGAACGCCGCGCAAACCACGACGGCGCTCAAGCTGCTCGAAATGCAGCGCAATGCCATGCTCATGTACACGAGCTGCGGTTGGTTTTTCAACGATCCGTCCGGCATCGAGACCGTCGAGATTCTGCAATTTGCCGGCCGCACGGTGCAACTCGCCCAGGAGCTCTTCGGCGATTCTTTGGAAGAACGGTTCGTGCAGCGCTTGGCCGCCGCAAAAAGCAACCTGGCGGAGGAAGGTGATGGGGCCCACCTCTATGAGCGCCGCGTTCGGCGCGCCAAAGTCGACTGGCACAAGCTCGCCGCGCATTACGCGCTCAGCAATTTATTCGAAGAGTTCCTCGAGCACAGGGCGCTCTATTGCTACGATACGCGCCTGGAGGACCACCAGACATTGAGCTCCGGCCGAGCGAAGCTCGCTGTCGGCCGGCTCGAGCTGCGCTCCACGATCACATTGGAATCGGAAAAACTGATATTCGCCGCGCTGCATCTGGGCGATCACAATATGAGCGGCAGCATCGCCGCGTTCAGTGGCGACGACGGCTATCGGCAAATGGTTCAAAGCACGGTGGAACCCTTTACCCGAGCCGATTTCACCAAGGTCGTACGCGAGATGGAGCGCCGCTTCGACGGCTCGAACTATTCACTGCGTTCGCTTTTTCGCGACGAACAAAGAAGAGTGTCGAAGATGATTCTGGCCGCCAATTTACAGGAAGCCGAATCTTTGTACCGCCAGATCTACGAGCCGCGCGAGCCGCTGTTACGCTTTCTCACCGATCTCGGTATTCCGCTGCCCAAAGGTTTTTCCGCGGCCGCTGACGTCGTTCTAAATAATCAGTTGCGCGCGACCCTGGAGCAGCCGACCATAGAGCTGAAGCGCATGATCAGCCTCTTGGAAGCAGCGCGCCTGGAAGGCGTCACGTTGGACACGCCGACGCTCGAATTCGTCTATCGCGAGTCGCTCGAGCGCTTGGCGGGCGCGCTGGCGGCCGAACCCTCGCTGGCCGCCCTCGTACAAATTCACGACGCCGTCAGCGTGCTCCCGCATCTGCCGTTTAGCGTCGATCTCTGGCAGGTGCAGAATTTTTATTTCCAGCTGTTAGCGCAGAAGTATCCGCGCGAGAAAGCGCGTGCCCACACCGATGAAACCGCGCGCCTTTGGATCGCCCGCTTCCACGATCTCGGCCGCATGCTGCGCGTCAAAGTTCCCGAGTAGTCTCGCGGCGCGGCGCCGGGCGCGGCGAGATCGGTCAGCAAGATGTCGGTCACAGAGCGGCACGTTGAGCCGCCCCTATGGCAGAGTGACGCCGCAGGCCTTTAACGTAAGTGATTCGTCCTCCGAGCTTGCAACCTAAACCTTGATCTCGCGTGCATCGGAAAGCGAGATTCGATGCTCGGGCGGTGACTGGTCCAAAAATTCAAAATCGTTCGCCGACAACGAATCCCGGAGCCGCAAACAAACCCTCATCAACAGACTCGAGGTGGAGCAACGCATAAAAGGAGGTTCCATTTATGCCAACCTACGAGTTTCGTTGCCAGAAATGCGATGGGAGTTTTGAACTGAACTACTCGATTTCAGAATTCGAGCGCGCAAGGAAAGCCGGCATAAAGTGCTCGAGCTGTGGAAGCACTCGGGTCATACAGCAAGTTCCTGTCTTCCAGGTCCAAACGGCTAAAAAGAGCTAGAGATCGAACCTCGGTCGCCGCCTCGCTGTTTTTTGGTGGCCGCCATTGACTCAGGCGGATTTTTTGAAATCCGCTACTTTGATCTCATGTTTTTTCAACAGATCGTAGAAATCGGCGCGATATTTTCCAGCTATTTCAGCCGCCCGAGTCGCCTTGCCGTCGCACATCTCTAGGAGTCGGATCAGGTAAGCCTTTTCAAATTCCGCTCTCGCTTCTTTCAAAGTTTTTAGTGATCCCGGCGTCGGCAAAAATTGCGACTGAACCGTTTCTTCGGGCGAGGACGCCGCGGTGGAGATTTTGGTTTGAAGAATCAACTCGTCGCCGACGATGTCCCGCTGAGTCATGGTGATCGCATACTCCAAGGTATTTTCCAATTCGCGCACGTTCCCGGGCCAATCGTGCTGCATCAGTTTCTGCATCGCCTTGGGCGTCAAGCCTTTGACGTTTTTTTTCAGCTGCGAAGAGATCTTTTTCAGCAGGTGGTCGACCAGATACGGAATGTCATCAGGGCGATCTTTGAGCGGCGGGAGCATGATCGGGATGACGTGAATCCGATAGAAAAGATCTTCCCGGAACAGGCCCTTCTTCACCTCTTCGACCAAGTCCTTTTTGGTTGCGACCACGACTCGAACATCCACCGAAACGGGTTTTTCACTGCCCACGGGATAAAACTGGCGCTCTTCCAAGGCGCGCAGCAATTTGACCTGGATCGACAGCGGCATGTCGCCGATCTCATCCAAAAAAAGCGTCCCTTCGTTTGCTTGGGTAAATAATCCCTTGGTGCTTCGCACCGCCCCGGTAAACGCACCTTTCTCGTGCCCGAAAAGCTCGCTTTCGAGAAGACTCTCCGGGATCGCCGCGCAATTGATCGCCACAAACGGCTTGTCTTTTCGATCGCTCGCCAGGTGGATTGCCTTGGCGATAAGCTCCTTGCCCGTGCCGCTTTCGCCATGAATGTAAACCGTAGAGTCCGACTTGGCGATGCGCGAAACCGCTTCGAGCAGCTTTTGCATTTTGTCGCTCTTGGCAACGATGTTGGCGAAATCGTACTTCTCTTGTAAGAGGCCCCGCAGCCGCTGATTCTCGTTGGCGAGCTTGCGGCTTTCCAACGCTCTACTGATCTGCAAAATCAGCTCGCGCGGATCGAAGGGCTTAGTCAAATAAGTATAGGCCCCTCTTTTCATCGCCTCGACGGCGCCCTCAACGCTCGCATGCCCTGTGAGGATAATCACGGGCATCTCGGGGTGAACGGCATGCAGCTTTTCCATCACCGTGATGCCGTCTTGACCGGCAAGCCGCAGATCGACTATCGCCAGGTCGAAGCCGTCCTTAGCGGCCGTCACCGCCGGTTCATCGCCGAGAGCTGTGACCACGCTGTAATTCGCCCCTTCCAGCCTGGTTCTGGCCAGCTCCAGCAGATTTTGATCGTCGTCGATTACCAGGATTTTCGCTGCAGCCATCCGTTTCCCCTGACTTATTTCTATGTCTTCTGACCGCCGACCACAACCCCATCCCCGCCGAAACACATCGGAGGAGAGTCGTTCATTTTTAAATGGTTTTCTTTTGGCCGCCGCGGATTGGGATGCCCTGCCGCAGACTGTCTCCACAGCGAGCTCTAAATCTTCATGAACTAGGGACGGCGCTGTTCCAGCCCGCCCTCGCCCGTCCGACTGTGGCCCGGCCTGTTAAGCGGGCGCAACTAAAAAAAAGACTCGCGGGCGCCGACGTCGCTATTGAATCGTGATTTCGTGTGAGGGCTTGGCGGTGTAAACTGTCCAGCTGCGTCAACGCCCGATCGGCTTCTTCACTTCCCCGATTTCCTTTCTCTCCTCAGCAACTGCGCGTTCGGAGACGTCCCGTCCCTTCGCGCTTTTGCGTTTGCCGATGGCGGTGTTTTTTCCACGCTGCGGCGTCTTACTACTCAACTGCCATCGCCCAGTAACTCGGATCCAATCCACCTTTGCGATCTCCTCCTGTTTTACCGATTCACCACCCAACGAGTTTCCTGTTTTTAGCGTCAAACGATCATGCTGTCGCGAAGGCACCGATTTTCTCAATCGACGCTTCGCATCGTAACACCTGAAAATGCGAGATGCTTGGCATGCGCAGCACGAAGCCAAGCGGTTGCGGTTCCGTCTCGCAGTGGGATGCCGCTGGTTCGACTTCGTGCTGCTTTGAAGCTACAAACAAGCCCCGTGCCAAGATAGAGAACGAGGTAATCTATTGTTTTTACAAGGTCGGTGTTGCTCCTCGCCTACGTCAACAAAACTGTATGTGAAGGATTTTTTCTGACGTGAAGGGATTTTCCTAGACACACCTGAAGGGAGGAGATTTGACCTCGCGCGTCAAATGTGATGTCGGCTTGCATCTGAGTGCGCCCGGTGCGACAAATAAAAGGTTGGTTTAAGCCGACGCCGTCCAGAGTTAATCGATTGTGCCCGATACCCTGCGGCAGTGCGCTTGCTGTCTATAACGCTACGTCACGGCTCTGATCATGTTCACGCCTTTTTTTAATATCGGCATTGCCGACATCATCGACATCCTGGTAGTGGCGGTGTTGCTCTATACTGCTACAGCATTCCTTAAAGAGACCCGCGCGGCATTTGTCATCCGCGGCATTTTCATCCTGGCCGCGATTTACATTCTCGCAAGATACCTGGACCTGCAATTGACCGCATGGATATTCCAGGGCTTTTTCGCGATCTTTTTGATCATCATTGTGGTGATTTTCCAGGAGGAACTAAGGCAGATCTTTGAACGGATAGCGGTCTGGAGCCTGGCGCCAAAGTGGGGCCGGCCGCTGCGTTCCGACATAGCGGACGTGCTGGTGAAAACCGTCGACGATCTGGCCAAGGCCAAAATCGGCGCACTCATCGTCATCGAAGGCAAAGATCCCATCGCCCGGCACATCATGGGTGGTATCGAGTTGGAAGCAAAGATCAGCGAGCCGCTGCTCAAAAGCATTTTCGATCCGCATTCGGCTGGCCACGACGGCGCGGTCATTATCGAAAACGACCGCGTCTCTCTTTTCGCCGCTCATTTGCCGCTCTCCAAGGATTTTCAGCAGTTGGCTGGAGTCGGCACGCGCCACAGCGCCGCTCTTGGGCTGGCCGAGCTGAGCGACGCGCTCTGCATCGCGGTTTCGGAAGAGCGCGGTACAATTTCGATCGCCAGAGCCGGCCGGCTGCGGCAGATCGCCAACATTCCAGAGTTGAGTTTGGTCTTACAGGGGTTCCTTCAAGAGAAGTACCCTCCTGCGGAGCAGCGCGCGATTTCGGTCTCGCTGGTGCGGCAAAACTGGCTCGCGAAGCTGTTAACCTTCGGCTTAGCTATCGGACTTTGGTACGTTTTGGTCCCCGGGTCGAGCACCGTCGAGGTCACCTACAAGCTGCCGGTGCAAGTGCAAAACCTGCCACCTGAGTATCGCGTCGCAGAAATCCAACCCACCGCAGTAAGTGCAACGTTCACTGGGCCCAAACGATCGTTTTATTTTTTCGATCCGAACAGATCCAGGCTCAGGATCGACATCGACCTCTCGTCGGTCGATGCGAGTGGCCGCAGAACCGTGCGCATTTCCGAGCAAAACGTACGTCACCCGCCTAATATCACGCTGCAGCAGCTCAATCCGGCAACGGTCCGAGTCACCGTGCGTAAGCTGCAACAGGAGCCGCCGGTCGATTAACGAGCTTGCTAGGCGTTGCGAATGCCCGCGGGCTTCTAGTGGGCGGGTTGCAAAATATCGAGAACGCCGCGAATCGGCACAGCGACCCATTCGGGCCGATTGTTCAGCTCATAATTAAGCTCATAAACACCTTTGTGGAGCAGGTACAAATCGAGGAGGGCTTTGAGTTCCGGTTTCGTCGCCGGTAAAAACCCGCCGCTGTGAGTGGCCTCGAGATAAGCCTGGAGAAACACCACCGATACCCAGAAAACCCAGCTATTTGATGCCGCGGTCAAATGGGACAAGGCTTCCGGCCGGAAATCGCTGCTTCTGAGCGCCGAAAGCGCCGCATAATCAAATGACCGCAGCATGCCCGCGATATCAACCAGCGGTGAGCGCTTGCTGCGGCGCTCGGCGATCGGCTGCGCCGGTTCGCCCTCAAAGTCGGTGATAACGAAATCCTTGCCGGTAAACAGCACTTGGCCGAGGTGATAATCACCGTGACATCGAATCCGCAGGGCGGTGATTTTTTGGTCCACGATAAAGCGGAAGCGGCTAAAAATCTCATTCTTGAGACCAAGCACCCGCTCGGCCTCGTCACGCACTTCCTCCGGCAAGGTTTTCAACCGCTCGCGCAGCGACCCCAGGGCGCGATCGGCAAGAGTGCGCATGCTCTGGTAAGCGGCGCGGCGATAGAACGGGGTGAAGGCCTCGGCCGTGAAGTCGGGATCCTGGTTATCGGAAGCGAGCGCGACGTGAAGCTCGCCGGTCCGCCGCCCGAGCAGCCCCACCGATGCGAGGTAGGTGCCGATCAACTCGCGCGCTGCGTCAGGCACTTCACGATCGGCAAAATCCACCATATGGCTTAGCGGACGGCGCATTTCTGCCGGCAGCTCGGTGAGCGCCGAGCATGCCTCAAAAAAATCGGCGAGGTGATCCAGCGTGTAGCGCCACGCATCGCCCTGGTTTCTGACGTAGCTTTGCAGGATGCCCACGGTCGCGACGCTGTTGTTGTGATAGCGCAACTGAAAGCTGCCCGCCAATTTGGGCACGTACTCGAAAGAAGTCTTTTCAGTGATGAAGCGACCGATCTCCAAATCGGGATTCACTCCGTCCTGCAATCGCCGAAAAATTTTGAGGATAAAGCGGTCGCCATAGACAACCGACGTGTTGCTCTGCTCCTTTCTTATGAGCGCGGGCTCCAAAGACGTCTGCGACGGTCCCCGTAAAGCGCGAAAGTGTTTCGACGGGGCACCAAAAACTTCAAGGGACTTTCCGCGCAGGCTGCGCCGGTGCGCAATCGCGCCGAGTAAGGTCTTGAGGAACTCGCGATCGTAAAGCGCGTCGACGACGATCCCCTCGGTCACTTCCCCGGCCTGCTTGCTTTTGAGCCGGATCACCACCGCCTGCGGCGAAGATTGCTGCAACTCGGCGGCTCGTTCGCCGGTGACAAAGGCCAGCGGCAAAAGGTACGTCTCAGGCTGGCCTTCCCCGTAGGCCACTTCCACAGCCGTAAAGCAGGCCTCCTGTCCATCCGCCGGCACCGCGATCGCTTCGGTTACGCTGACCGATCGCATCTTGCGCGCCTTGCCGCCGAACCAGCGGCAATTTTTCAGATAGCGCGGGAGAATTTTTTCCAGTCCGGATTTGCCCGCGCGCGAGAAGATCTGCTCCCAGGCGCCGGGCACTTCAAGCGCGGCAAGCGGCACTTCCTCAGGCGGGCGCGGTGCCGTCGCCTGCACGTTTTCGAGCTTGAACCAGTAAAAGCCATGCGGTCCCAAGGTGATGAAATAGGGCAGCTCGCCGATCGGCGGAAACTCGGTCTGACCAAAAAGCTCCACCGGCACTCGGCTTTTGAATTCCGCAAGATCCAGCTCGACGCACTGCACAAAGCGTGACAGATTGGCCACGGTCAGGATGATCTCATCGTCCAGGCGGCGGATAAAAACCAGCACGCGGCGATTTTCCGGATAAAGAAATTCGGTCGTGCCGCGGCCGAACGCATGATAGCGCTTCCGCAACATGATCAGCCGCTTCATCCACCATAGCGTCGAGCTTAGATTCTGCTGCTGCGCTTCGACGTTGATCGCCTCGTAATGATGCTCCGGGTCGATGATGATCGGCAGAAATAGGCGCTGCGGGTTGGCTTGGGAGAAGCCGGCGTTGCGGTCCGCGCTCCACTGCATCGGCGTGCGCACGCCGTTGCGGTCGCCGAGGTAAAAATTGTCCCCCATGCCGATCTCGTCGCCGTAGTAAACCACCGGTGTCCCGGGCAGCGAAAAGAGCAAGCAATTGAGCAACTCAATTTTTCTGCGGTTGTTTCCGAGCAGCGGCGCCAAGCGGCGGCGGATGCCGAGATTGATCCGCGCTTTGGGATCGCTGGCGTAGACCTTGTACATGTAGTCGCGGTCCTCATCGGTCACCATTTCAAGGGTCAGCTCGTCATGGTTACGCAGAAACAAGGTCCATTGACTATTCGCGGGAATCTCCGGCGTCTGGCCGAGAATGTCGACGATCGGGAAGCGATCTTCCATGTGTACGGACATGAAAATGCGCGGCATCAAGGGGAAGTGAAACGCCATGTGGCATTCGTCACCGCTGCCGAAATAAGTCACGGCCTCTTCGGGCCATTGGTTGGCCTCCGCGAGCAGCATGCGATTGTGATGGTTTCTGTCGACGTGACTGCGCAGCTCCTTTAAAAACAGATGGGTTTCCGGCAGATTCTCGCAACTGCTGGCGTCCCGTTCGAACAAGTAAGGCACCGCGTCCAGACGCAGGCCGTCGACACCCATATCCAGCCAGAAATCAACCACATCGAATATCGCCCGCTTGACCGCCGGATTGGCAAAATTCAGGTCGGGTTGATGCGAGTAAAATCGATGCCAGTAGTAAGCCTTGGCGATTGGATCCCACGCCCAGTTGGAAGTTTCAAAATCCTTGAAGATGATGCGCGCTTCCTTGTACCGCTCCTGATTATCGCTCCAGACGTAGAAGTCGCGCTCCTTGCTGCCGGACGCGGCGCGACGCGCGCGCTGAAACCACGGATGCTGATCCGAGGTATGGTTAACGACCAGCTCGGTGATCACGCGCAGGCCGCGGCGGTGCGCTTCCTTTAAAAAACTTTTGAAGTCCTTGAGCGTGCCGTAATCCGGGTGGATTTCGCTGTAGCTGGCGATATCGTAACCGTCGTCCTTTAAGGGTGATGGATAGAAAGGCAACAACCAAAGCGCGGTGACGCCGAGATCGTGCAGGTAGTCGAGTTTTTGAGTCAATCCCTTGAAGTCGCCGATGCCGTCCGCGTTACCGTCGGCAAACGCGCGGACATGGAGTTCGTAAATGACCGCGTCCTTGTACCAGAGCGGGTCGTCTTCGAGAGCAATATCGCCGGAGCTTCTTTTTGCCGCTTTCATAATCGTTACATGAAATAATCGAAGTCTTGTTCCCGCCGAACACGTCGCCGCAGGCGCAGAATATGGGCGGGGACCGCCTGCGGGTTGAGCTCCACGTAATTTCTCGGCCCTTGCCAGAGAAACCGTGCGCCGGTCAAAAGGTCATGCGCCTGGTAGGCGTCCTGGGGGCCGAGCTCGAGCGTCTCGACGGGAATCTTCACCCAACCGGACTGCACATGGTGCGGATCCAGATTCACCACTGCGGCGATCACGTCGTCAAGATCCTCCGACTGTTTGGTGTAACAGATGATCTGCTCGTTATCGGTTTCATGGAAGCGCAGGCCCCGATCGCTCTGCAGCGCCGGGTTCTCGCGGCGAATGCGGTTGACCCGAGCGATGAATTCCTTGAGGCTGTCCGCTCGGTCTCTATCCCACTGCTTGATCTCGTATTTCTCAGAGTCTAAATACTCTTCGCTGCCGGGTTCGCGCGGGAGCGCCTCGAGCAGCTCGAACGCCGGACCGTAAATGCCATAGCTGGCGCCGAGTGTGGCGGCGAGCACGAGCCGCGTCATGAATCCGGGCCGGCCGCCGAACTGAAGGTATTCGCTTAAAATATCCGGCGTATTCGGCCACAAATTGGGACGAAAGTACTCGCGCACATCGGTTTCGGTCAACTCTTTGAAGTATTGGGTCAGCTCGGACTTGGTGTTGCGCCAGGTAAAATACGTATACGATTGGCTGAAACCCAGCTTGGCCAGATTGTACATCAGTTTCGGACGCGTGAATGCCTCGGAGAGAAAAATGACCTCCGGGTAATCCTTCTTCACGTCATTGATCAGCCACTCCCAGAACGGCAGCGGCTTGGTATGCGGATTGTCGACGCGAAAGATATGCACGCCCTGGTCGATCCAATATTGCACGACGCTCCTTAATTCTCGCCAGAGCTCGTGCCACTGCTCCGAGCTGAAATCGAGCGGGTAGATATCCTCATATTTTTTCGGCGGGTTTTCGGCGTACTGAACGGTGCCGTCCGGGCGCCAGCGAAACCACTGCGGATGATCCTGGACGTAAGGATGATCGGGGCTGCACTGGTAGGCCAAGTCCAGCGCGATCTCGAGACCCAGGGACTCGGCCTTTTTCGCGAAACGTTTAAAGTCCTCGACCATGCCGAGCGCCGGATGAATGGCTTTATGACCTCCCTCCTCGGCGCCGATCGCCCACGGGCTGCCGGGGTCGTTGGCACCCGCAGTGACCGCATTATTCTTGCCCTTGCGATGGGTCCGCCCGATCGGATGAATGGGTGGCAGATAGAGAACATCGAACCCCATTTCGGCCACGTAGGAAAGCAGCGGTTCGCAGTCTTTGAAGGTCCCGTGCGCACCGGGCTTGGCCGCGGACGAGCGTGGGAACAGCTCGTACCACGAGCTGAAACGAGCCTTCTCGCGGTCAACCACGGCAACCAATTCCTTGTCGTATCGGGTCGCGCCCTTTCTCTCGGGGTAGTGGTCGATGAGGGCGTCAAGCTCGTCGCTCAGCGCTTGGACCAACTTGGTCGCCAACGTTTGATTCTTCGCACTCAAATTCTTCGCCCACTCGGCAAGTTTCTTTGCGTCGGCGCCGCTGGCGCGCTTGCTGGCTTCTTCAACCAGCAGAGCGCCCGTCTGCATATCCAGATCCGTGTGCGCGCCGGCTTCGGCTTTTTTGCGCAGATCCCGGCGCCACGACTTAAAACGATTGATCCATGCGCTCAAGGTGTAAACGTAGGGCCCGAGCTCGCTGGCAACGAACACGCCACGCCAGCGGTCGTTAATCAACGGCGCCATCGGCGCCTCGCGCCATTCTTTATCCTGCTCCCGGCGAAACAGAAGCACTGCAGAGATCTCGTCGTGGCCGTCGACGAAGATATCCGCTTCGACCGCTAGCGACTCGCCGCGGATGCGCTTGACCGGAAACCGCCCGCCGTCGATTTCCGGCGCGACCCCTTCGATAATGACGCGATCGATTCCCTCATGCAGGATGCTCGATAATGGTTGCATGCTCGTTTTCCTCAACAGACTGGGACGGGCCCTTGGTTTTCTCGTGATAGAGCAAGGCCACTGGAAAATGCTTGAATACGTTCCCCAACGACAAACGATTTGAGACCGGCGGCGGCGCCACCTTGAGAGTCTCCCCGCTGACCACGTCGCGCCAATCACGCGGCGCCTCCGCCGGCAGCGTGAGCGCAGTTACACCCCACCGATCTTCGCCCAGCGGCGCATAGCCGTGATAAGCGGCTTGTCCGACCAGCCGCGGCGCGATCGCCAACACCCACACTCGACCTCGCCGTCTGGCAAAGGCACAAACCCGCTTGCCCATCTCACCTGTGGCTTGGAGCGGGAGGTATTCGCCGGAGGCGAACAGATCAGCATAAGCACGGCGGAACTGTAGCAACTTTGCCATTAGATAAAGCTTGATGCGGCCGTCTTGCCAGTGAGAAAGCAGGTCCTGCAGCAGACCCAAAGGATCCCTCAACTCAGCGGCCTTGAGCTCTTTCAGGCAACCCGCTCGCGCGGCGAAATCCACCGCTCGGCGGTTGTCCGGGTCGACGAAACTCAAGTCCCAAAGCTCGCTGCCTTGATAAATGTCGGGAACCCCCGGCACCGTCATCTTCAGCAGAGTTTGCGCCAGCGAGTTGAACATGCCGCCATAGGCGATCCGGTTGAGGAACGGCATAAACTCGGCGCGGAAACGATCATCCGACGGGTCCAGGATCGCTTCGGCAAAATCAATGAAAGCCCGTTCGTAAGCCAGATCCGGCTTGAGCCATTCGGTGTGAACCTTGGCTTCGCGCACCGCCTTGATCAAGTACGACTTCAAGCGCTCTAAAAAGTCTCCTTCCTGCGCAGCATCGACAGGATACGAGCCGATCAATGTCTGATAGAGCAAATACTCATCATTGCGATCCGGCGCTTCATCGCCTTTGATCATCGATTTTTTCCGGCGGTTGATTCTGCTCCAGGACCTGAGCTGTTGCTCCCACTCCTCGGGCAGCTCGGAAAGCACGTTGATTCTCGCGCGCGCATCCTCGCCGCGTTTGGTATCGTGCGTCGCGGTCGCGTTCATCGTGTGCGGCCAGCGTTCGTGGCGACGCCGAATAAAGTCATGAAATTCATCGACCGAAACGCCGAAATGATCGGGATCGCCGCCGACGTCGTTCAGCGACAGCAATTGATTGTAGACGTACAGAGCCGTATCCTCCAATCCCTTGGCCATAAGCGGTCCGGTCAGTTGCTGGAACCGCATCACGAAGTGGGTCCAGTCGCTTTTTTCTTCCTCAGAATGATGATCCTCGAAGCGCAACAGGAGAAATCGTTCGATAAAGTTTAATTCGAACAACAAGCCTGGGTTGGCCGCTTTGGCATGTTCGACCGCGACGCTGAGCCAAGCACGGTCTTCGGCGCTGCACTGGTCGCGGCTGATATAACTGCGATAGACCGGAAAAAACGCCAAGACTTCGACCAACGCTCTTTTGAGTCCATAAAGGGTGACGTCGGCCGCGTGGCGGTCGCGGCTGGAAACGTTCTTCAACAGAAAGGCGAGGCCTTCTATGTCGCCCGCCATGTATTTGCCGATCATCAATCGCTTCTTCTCGATCGTGAGCGCGGCACAGGAAGTGTCAATTCCGGTGAAGCGTTTATAGATTTGGTTGAATTGTGCGCGCTCTTCCCGAGCGCAGAAAACCCCATTCAGGTAATTGAGAAATTCATAACCGGTCGTCCCTTGGACCGGCCAGGCGGCCGGCAGATTTTCGTGGAAACCGAGAATCTTCTCCACTGTCAAATAATTTCCTGGAGCATCACGGCGCAGCCAGCGGAGATAATTTAGCGGATCATAAAGACCATCGACATGATCGACTCTCAGGCCGGTAAATTTCCCTTCGCGCGCGAGCTTAAGAATCAGCGCGTGCGTATGGCGGTACACTTTTTCGTCTTCCGTACGCAGCGAAATCAGCTCATTGATGTTGAAAAACCTCCGGTAGTCGAGCTCTTCCGCCGCGACTTTCCAAAAGGACAGCCGGTACCACTGTTGCGCAAGCAGCCGGTCAAGGGAATTGAAAGTTTCCGGCCGACCGTGGATGCCGTTGTACTTGGCTAAGTTGGTATCGAGGTGGTGTTTGATCTCGTCGTTCGCATTGTATAGCTCCCACAGGATTCTTTTCACAAAAACGATCTGGTCCGCCCGTTCGGCGCTCTCTTCCTTCGGCGCGATATTCTTGAGCGTGTAGAGAACGCCCAAGAGCTTGATGAAATCGAGATGACCGGCGCCGAGCCGCCGGCGCAGCACACCCAAATTATCGGCTAAAACATCGCTGTAGGATTCGATGTTAACCGGCAGGGTCAACGCGTAGTAGCGGATCGTGAGCCCGCTCGCGCCGTAGTGCAGGGTGATCTCGCCGTCTTCCAAACATTCACCATAGAACCGGCCCAGGAATGGCGCCAAGACTTTGCCCTTCATGCTCTCATAAGGATGTTTCCAGTCGATGTCGAAAAAATCGGAGTAGGGCGACGCCGTGCCGTTCTCGAGCACATCCATGAGCAGGCGGTTTTGCGAATCATAAGCCATGTGATTGGGCACAATGTCCTGGAGCCAACCTAAACCGCGGCGCTGCGAATCGTCGATCAGGGCATCGAATTGTTCGACACTGCCAAGCTCGGGGTTGAGCCGATTCGGATCGACGACGTCGTAGCCGTGCTCGCTGCCGGATCGAGCATGGAAGATCGGCGAAGCATAGATATCGCTGATCCCCAACTCCTGAAGATAGTCCAACACCGCGCTGGCCTGGCTAAAACCGAATTGCGGCGTGAACTGCAGTCGGTAAGTGGCCGACGGTATTCTCATGCTGGCGCTCGGCCCGCCGCTTCGCCGCGCGCGCGCCGTGAAATGGCAAGGACGCTGCCGGCTGCTTCCTCCGCCTCGGTGCTCCTCGGCAGGCGCAGCACCGCCAATGAGCGGTCGCGGAGATCGTAGACCTCGCCGCCGCGCATGAGCCGGTGCTTTTTGCGCTCGATGCGCGGCTCGTAAGTATCCAAAACCACTTGCCAGCGGACCTTGCGCCGATGCGCCGGCAGCGTAAAGGGAATCGGCTCATGGTGCGCGTTGAGCAGAATCAACAAGGTATCGTCGACGATGCGATTGCCGCGATCGTTCAGTTCTTCGATGGCGTCACCCGCCAGACGCAGGCCGAAGCAGCGCATTTCCGGATTATTCCAGTCCTCTTCCATCATTTCTTTGCCGTCGGCTCGGAACCAGGCGAGATCTTTGACCTCTGAGCCGCGAATCCGTCTTCCTTGAAAAAAATCGCGGCGCCGGAGCACCGCATGCTCGTGGCGGAGTTCGATCAAAAAGCGCGCGAACTCGAGCAGCTCGCGCTGGCTGCGACCGAGCCGCCAATGGAGCCACGAGATCTCGTTGTCCTGACAGTAAGCGTTGTTGTTGCCTCCCTGGCTGCGGCCGCATTCGTCTCCCGCGAGCAGCATCGGCACGCCCTGGGAGAGAAACAAGGTAGCCAAGAAGTTTCTTTTCTGGCGCTCGCGCAAAGCGGTGATCTCAGCATCGTCGGTCTCGCCCTCCGCGCCACAATTCCAGCTGAGATTTTCATTATGGCCGTCGCGATTTTCTTCGCCGTTGGCCTTGTTGTGCTTCTCGTTGTAACTGACCAGGTCGTGCAAGGTAAAGCCGTCGTGCGCGGTGTGGAAGTTAATGCTGGCATAGGGCAGTCGTCCGTTGTGACCGTATAAATCGCTCGATCCGGTCAGCCGGTAGCCGAGCGCACCGACCTGCCCACCGTCACCCTTCCAAAAACGCCGCACCGTGTCGCGATAAGCCGCATTCCATTCCGCCCAGAGCACAGGAAAGTTGCCGACCTGATAGCCGCCCGGACCGAGGTCCCAAGGCTCGGCGATCAGTTTGACCTGAGAGATCACCGGGTCCTGTTGAATGATGTCGAAAAACGCGCCGAGACGGTCGACATCATGGAGCTCGCGAGCCAAAGTGGACGCCAGATCGAAGCGAAAGCCGTCGACATGCATCTCGAGCACCCAGTAACGCAGGCTGTCGGTGATCAGCTGGAGTACCCGTGGGTGAGTCATATCGAGGGTGTTGCCGCAACCCGTATAATCCATGTAATAGCGCAGGTCGTCTTCGACCAAGCGATAGTACGAGGCGTTGTCGATGCCACGGAAACACAGCGTCGGGCCCATCTGATTGCCTTCACCGGTGTGGTTATAGACCACGTCGAGGATCACTTCGATCCCCTCGCGGTGCAGTGCCCGGACCATGTTTTTGAATTCCGCAACTTGCTGGCCGATCCCTCCGCTGCTCGCGTAACGCGCGTCGGGTGCGAAGTAACCGATGGAGTTATAGCCCCAGTAGTTGGTCAAGCCGCGATCTTTCAGGTGCTTGTCGGCGATGAACTGATGCACCGGCAACAATTCGACCGCGGTGATGCCGAGAGATTTGAGATACTCGATCACCGGCGGATGCGCGAGCGCCGCGTAAGTGCCGCGCAATTCCGGCGGCACCTCGGGATGGCGCACGGTAAAGCCTTTCACATGCAACTCGTAAATGATCGTCTTGTACCACGGGGTCGCGGGCGGCATGTCGTTGCCCCAACTAAACGCCGGCTCGACAACCACGCACTTGGGCGTTCCCGCCGCGCTGTCGCTGTCGCTGCGCGACAGATCCTGATCCTCATGGCCGACGCAATATCCGAACAGAGCGTCGCTCCATTGCACCGTGCCGTGAATCGCTTTCGCATAGGGATCCAAGACCAGCTTTGCCGGATTAAAGCGATGACCTTCCTTGGGCTCGTACGGTCCATAGACGCGGTAGCCGTAAAATTGACCCGGTCGTGCCTCGGGCAGATAGCCATGCCAGATCTGATGGGTCTGGTGGCGGAGCGGGATGCGCGTTTCACGTTTTGCATCCGGCTGGTCAAACAGGCAGAGCTCGACTCGAGTCGCGTTTTCCGAAAAAAGTGAAAAATTTACGCCTGCGCCGTCCCAGTTCGCGCCGAGTGGGTACGGTTTCCCGGGCCAAATTTTAGTCGGGCTTACGATTTCATTGTTTGGCTCATCATTCATGCAGATCTCTTCGGTTGTAAGACTCACCTGCGATGATCTCGCCGAGCTCGCCGTTTGTGCGGTCGAGCTCATGCCCATGTGCATTGCCCGCTAAATGCAACTGGGTTGCGATCGCTATCCGTTGCTGAAAAACAGAATCGAAAGCGGCGGCAGAGCGAGAGAGAGCGAAAAGCGCCGCCCGTGGCAAGTCAGAGGCGCGGCCTCGACCCCGCCCATATTGCCGACACCGCTGCCGCCATAATCGCGAGCGTCACTGTTAAGACGCTCTTGCCACACGCCGCCGCGGGGCACGCCGATCCGGTAATTCAGCCGCGGCACCGGCGTAAAATTGCACACGACGAGAATTTCAGAATTGTTGATTCGGCCCTTGCGCAGCAGGCTCACGACACTCGCGTCGGCGTCACAGCAATCGATCCATTCGAAACCTGACGGATCGCAATCGAGTTCATGCAGTCCGGGCGCGCCTCGGTAAAAGCTATTTAAATCCTCCACCCAACGGCGCACGCCCACATGCTGCGGATTCTCCAGCAAGTGCCAGTCAAGGCTGCCGTCATGCTGCCACTCGCGCCATTGGCCAATTTCGCCGCCCATGAACAGAAGTTTTTTTCCGGGTTGGGCATACATATAACCGAGCAGCAATCTCAGGTTGGCGAATCGTTGCCAATCGTCACCGGGCATCTTGCCGAGCAGCGACCCCTTGCCGTAGACCACCTCGTCGTGCGAGAGCGGCAGAACGAAATTCTCATGAAACGCGTAGAGCATTCGGAACGTCACGTCCTGGTGATGATATTTGCGAAAAACCGGATCGTTGGAAAAGTACTGCAGCGTATCGTGCATCCAACCCATGTCCCATTTGAAACCGAAACCCAAGCCGCCGGCATAGACTGGCCGGGAAACCATCGGCCAGGAGGTTGATTCTTCGGCGAACGTGTGCACATCGGGGTAATTCTCGTAAACCGCCATGTTGAAGCGTTTAAGAAAATCGATCGCTTCAAGATTTTCCCTGCCGCCAAACCGGTTCGGTATCCATTCGCCTTCGCGGCGCGCGTAGTCCAGGTAGAGCATCGATGCCACGGCATCCACGCGCAGCCCGTCAATATGGTACTTATCGAGCCAAAACAGTGCGTTGCTGATCAGGAAGCTGCGCACCTCATGCCTGCCGTAGTTGAAAATATAGCTGTTCCAATCGGGATGATATCCCTGGCGCGGATCCGCATGCTCGAAAAGATGGGTCCCGTCAAAGTACGCTAAACCATGCTCGTCGGCAGGAAAATGGGACGGCACCCAGTCAAGAATTACGCCGATGTCGTTTTGATGCAGCGTGTCGATCAGAAACATGAGATCCTGCGGCGTCCCATAGTTGCCGGATGGGGAGAAATATCCCGTGATCTGATATCCCCATGAGCCGAAGAACGGATGGTCCATCAGAGGAAGAAACTCGACATGGGTAAAGCCCGTCTGTTTGAGATGGTCGACCAGCTGTGCTGCCAGCTCCCGATACGACAACGAGCGATTGCCCGCATCAGGCACGCGCCGCCATGATCCGACGTGCATCTCATAGATCGAGATCGGCTTGCCTAAACTGTTGCGCTCGCGTCGCTGCGCCATCCAGTTCTGATCGCGCCATGAATAGTCGAGGTCCCATACGATGGAGGCCGTTTTCGGCGGGATTTCGTTGAAGATCGAAAAGGGATCCGCTTTTTCGGCGCGGTAACCCATGAAGCGCGAGCGCACGAAGTACTTATAGAGCGTGCCCTTGCCGACTTCAGGGATGAAGCCTTCCCAAATCCCGGAATTGGCCCGGCGACCGAGTGGATGGCTTTCTTTATTCCAGTCATTGAAATTGCCGGCAACCGACACCGCCTCGGCGTTTGGCGCCCATACTGCAAAATAGGTCCCCTCGCGGCCGTCAACCTTGGCGTGACGAGCGCCCATTTTGCCATACAGTCGCACGTGCGTGCCTTCATTGAACAAAAAAAGATCGTCGTCAGTGATGAAGCTTTCCGTCGCCGATACCAGCGATTGATTTTCACCGCGCCGTGACTTGATACCGATAGCGGCCCGGGGCTTTTCATTGCTCATTCGCAGTCACCTTTCCGGTGCAGAGGTCGTTGGTTCACATAGGTTCACGGGAATATTCCGGGTATCTCCAATCGAGGCGTCAATAAAATGACAGATTACGCGTTTGTTGTCATGCAGGCGTGAACGCGAGGAATGGTTTCGTCGGTGAAGATCGCGCCATACTTGAATTACCTCTACGTGCACAGTTGCCTCTCCGTCCGCGCCCACGTGTTTCGGCCTAAAAATTTATAATAATGGAATTTCGTTGTAAGAAAATAGCGTATGACGATTTTGCCGTGATGGCGTTCGTTCAGGATTCCGCCTCGGCAGCGATGGCTGGACCGACTGCGCTCGGCGCCGGAATTTCCCCCGCCGCGGGCGGTATTAGCGGCAGCTGGATCGTGAAAGTGGTTCCCTCGCCAGGGCGGCTTTCGACTTCAATCTTGCCGCCGTGGCATTTGACGATGCGGTCGCAAATCGGCAGACCCAAGCCTAAGCCGCGTCTTTTCTTCGAGGTAAAAAACGGCTGGAAAATGCGCGGCAACACGTCGGCATCGATTCCGATGCCGGTGTCTGCCACCGTAATCGTAACCGCCTCGCCTCTAGCGGCTGCCGCGCCAATCGTCAGCGTGCCGCCATTCGGCATGGCGTCCACCGCATTCAAGCTCAAGTTGAGCAGGATCTGCTGCAGCTGCTGCGGATCGGCATACATTTGCGGTAATCGGTCGGCGATCCGTATGGCCGTCTCCACCTTATTTTTCGCGGCGTGCGGTTGAACCAGGCTCATGGTTTTCTGAATAATCTGCTCGACGTCAATCAGGATAAAATCGGCGTTCTTGGGCCGGCCGAACTCGAGCAGCTCATGGACCAGCTTCTCGCAGCGCCTCGCCTCTTCGGCGATGATCCGGACGTGCCGGCAATTCGGATCGGCCGGGTCCATGCTGTCCAATAACCCTTGCGCGAAGCCGAGAATGATACCGAGTGGATTGTTGAACTCATGGGCCATCGATGCCGTGAGCTCCCCGACGGCGACCAGACGTCCCGAAGCCAACAGCTGTTGTTCGAGTTGCTGCGCCTGATTGCGCAGATGCTCTTCGCTTTCGCGCAGCGCCGCTTCCGCGTTCATGCGCTCCACGAATTGGCCAATCTGGCCGCCAAGCGCCTGGACCATTTTCAGCACATCGCTTTCGGCAGGACGAATTGCAGTGCTAAAAAATTCGATGACCCCCAAAACCTCGTTGCGCATCATGATTGGAAAAGCAAAAGCCGCGTGAATATTGTCAGCCCTAGCAAATGAAAGCTGTAAGCTCGCGGCCTCTTCCACCACGTCGGCGATCCAGACGGATTGTTCATTTTGCCAAACCCGGCCGGGAAGCCCCATCCCACGGGCCAGCTCGGGCCGCTCTGCGCAAGCGGTAAATTGCTTCGCGGCGGTATGCCAGTTCTGCAGGCACGCCAGCATTGAGGTTTGCTTGTTGACGATCCAAAGAGTCCCCGCTTCCCAATCCAACCCTTCGCCGATCACTTCGAGAATTCTGGGCCATGCCGCTTCCGGAGTCTCCGACTCTGCCAGCACGAGCGTCACCGCATGTTCGGTCGATAGCCTGCGTTCCCATTGCCTGCGCTGGCTGACGTCGCGGTTGCATTCTAAAATCACGTGACCGCCCGCGCGATCATCGATCAGCTTGAATCGACTTTCCACGTCGATGTGCCGGCCGTCTTTGGTCTTCTGTCTGAGCTCGCCGCCCCACTCGCCCGCTTCGAGCAACAAAGCTTCGAAATCCGCCCAAGCGCGGGGAAACTCCGTAGCGAGCAATTCATGACTTAGCGAACCCACCGCCTCGTCGTGGGTATAGCCATAAAGCTGTTCAGCGCCGCGGTTCCAGTAAATAATCCGGCTATCGAGCCGCCTCGCGAAGATCGCCTCGTTGGCTAAATTCAGCAGATCGGCCTGGCGCTGCAAGTATTCTTCTTGTTCGCGCAAAGCATCCTCGACTCGATCGCGTTCATTTTCACGCTCGTGCAGCAAATGTCCGGCTCGCTCCATCTCGCGCGCCACATCGGCGAGCTCGAGGATCGGCGAAATTAGCGGAACAGAAACCGACTGGCCACGTCCGAGATCGTGCGCCGCGCCGGCCAGCTCGCCGATCGATCTGGAAGCCCGCCGCGCAAAGATCACAGCAACGCCGAGACCGATCAACAGCATCATCAGGCCGCCGCCGCCTACTGTGGCAAGCGAGCTATACAGTATGGCATTGATCTCGGAGCTCGGCACGATTAGCGCCACGAACCAGCCTGCGAGCTGTAAGCGACTGATCGCCGCGTAAGCGTCAGTGCCGTCTCGCCGGGTACCGTGCAGGAATTGCTCCCTCGCCAACACGTTTGCCGTGCGTAACAGAGGTCCGACGGGCGTGCCGATAAACTGCTTGGCGTCACGCGTGCGGCCAATGATGATATATTCCGAGTCAAACAGCGTACCAATCCACTCGCGGGGCAGCTTTTGTCGGGTCAGGATATCGGTGAATACGCGGGGCTCAAGCGCGGCGGTGAGAATGTAAATAATCGTCTTCTCGCGCGTCACCGGCACGTGAACATGGATGCCGGTTTCGACTGAATCCGGACCGGGAAATCCGCTGACCGCTGGCAAACGGGTTCTAAGTACATTCTCCAGGCTCACGCGCCCGATCGTGCTTGATGGCTCGACCGTCGGCTTGGCAATGTTCATGAGTGGCTTGCCTTGTGGATTGAACAGCGTGAGACTGTTCCAACTATTCTGCGTGCGCAGAATCCTCGCGGCCGCGGCGCGGAAGACGTTGACCGCGCCGACATCCAAAGGCTCCGAGGTGGCGAGGGCCTCGAGATTGGTGATGGAAGATTTGATTTCCTGATCGATGGCGAGGGCAAGGGCGCGAGCCGTGCTTTCAAGCCCGAGCCGGCGATTTTCCTGCTCCTGGCGTGCGAACAGGACCATCATGAACACAGCGAAAATCAGCAGCGGGCCAAGCGCGCCGAGGACCAATCTAATCAGATACGAATTGAGCGTTACCGGATAGGAAAACGAGTCGAAAAATTTGAGGCGTGAAAGGGCCATTTCTTCATAGTACGTTAAAGCGGCGCAACACGAACCCGTGTTAGAATAGCGATTTTAACGCTTCTGCTAATTCTTGCAGATCTACGGGTTTGGTCAAGTAGCGAAGCGCACCCTTGTCAAACGCTTGTTTGATCGAACTTACTGTCGGATAAGCGGTCATCATAAAGACTTTCAGCCTCGGCAAGCGCTGGGTCAATTCTTCCAGCAACGCCATCCCATCCCCAGCCCCGAGTCGGATGTCGAGCAAAGCGACGTCAAACACACGCCCGTCGAGAAGGCTTAAAGCTTGCTCGGTGCTCGCCGCCGTCGTGACCTGATATCCGCGTTGAGTGAGAAACCACTGGAGTAGCGTGAGAAAGTTTTCCTCGTCATCGACAACCAGGATAGAGGGGCGGGCGGGCGCCTCCGCAACGCGCCCAGCCGATTCGGCCGCCGGAGATGCCATTCGTTTCTGAGCGTTGCGTTGATCCATAACTTAAACTTCACACTGCGCCGTCGCGACCTTCTGCCCGCCGAGGCTCAACCCGCGTTGAGGCGGTCTCGGAACCCAATCTCTTGGCGCGATCCGAAGGTTGTCTCGGTTCTTCCTTTCAAAAACTTGATGTCACTTTCAGCCATGTCTATTATATCGTTGTCGCCTTCGCTTGGCCAAGACAAATCCGGTTGAGCACCGAAACCCTCTGGGCCAAATAGACGAACTTCCGCCGGTAATCCCCTAAGAATGAGACCCGCACGGCAGTTAAAGTCCGTCCACAGACTCGGTCTAAGTATTTATCTCAGCAGAAATTGTACCAAACTGTTCAAGGTCAAAAGCACTGCTATTCCGTCAATTTCAACATTTGCGAGGATTGACGAGAAATCGATTGGAGGGAATTGACTTACGATCTAGGCGAATATTCCTGACAAGTCGCTATGAGACGGGTGCACTTTTGTTTGCTAATCTAATAAGACGAAATGATGCGATCGGTGAAGCAGAGTCCACTTGGATTAGCGGCTTTTATGAATTTTTCGGCCATGGGCGAAATTCTTGCCATCTGTGATCACACCGAGCGGACATTCAGCCCGCTGCCGCAACATCGGCTCCGTCGTTACCCGTATGGACGGGCGGGTTCAACGCCAGTTGCTGTTTGAGCGTACGCTGGACGGTGAGAACTTTCGTGGCATACTCGAGCGGAATCCTTTGCCTCTCTCTGATTTTTTGCCTGATTCTCGTCGGACCCCAATTATAGGCCGTCAAGGCAAGCTTCAGATCGCCAAACATTTCGTGGAGAAATGCCAGGTAAGAGGTGCCGACTTGAATATTCATCAGCGGATCTTTCAGGCTTTGATGGCGCTGCGACGGCTCAATTTTGCCTTCGTGAATCATCGCCTTAACCACCGCCGGCTTAACTTGCATCAAACCTTGCGCGCCGCGCGGTGAGACAGCTTTATGATCGAATCGACTCTCGACTTGGATCACCGCCAGAACCAGAATCGGATCCAGCGCGTTTTTTTTACTTTCCTTGAGAATTCCGCGTGCCAAATCAGCCAGTGATGCGTCGTCTAAGCTCGGATCTTGCGACACGAGCCAGGATTCAATCTTTGCCGTCTGATTTTGTTTTGCCGCACTGTCCTCCAGCTCGCTCTCACCGATCAACTGCCTTGGGCTCGCCAGTAAGACAATCAACAAGGCCGCTGGAACGATGGTGGATAGCGCGCGGATGCGGCACTGAGAACTAAACGTAGTCATTCTGGCGGCTGTCCCGCGATTCGACCCGGTGAGGCGATGATCCATTGAGGCGTTTGGGCATCAATTCGTTCTCTTTTTCGCGCGCACTTTCGGTTTCCGGACCGACCTCATTTTCTAACACTTCGGCGAATTCCCGCTCGCTCAGCCAGAGTTTATCGCCTTCAATGCCGCCTCCGGGAAACAGCCGTTCAAACTTGACCAACCAATTATTTTGCCCGCGTTGTTCGAAGCCCAGGATTTCCGCGATCTCGCCGCCGCGCAACCAATGTTGTGGAACGATTCTCACCTGCATCCCGATCCCGAATTTTCTTCGCCGCTCCATACCTCACCTCCGCGTGATCTAAGTTGATCTATGGCAATGGCAATTGCCGTGCCGCCGAAAGAAATCGCCAATAATAAAAAGATTTTGATTGCAGGCGAGCCAGTAAACCGGGAGGGTTGCAGGAAATTTCCTGACTAAGGTGTCGGTCTTTCAGAAACGAGCAGGCATGGAAAATCGCCGAGTTTTGAGGGTTATCAGTCGATACATGCGCCGGGCCGAGCCGGCTTGGTGGGTACAGTTCGGGTCGCCTTTGCTTGACACTTCGTAAGAAAAAACGGCGGCGGCCCGCCGCATCTATCGGGCCGCCGGGATCGCGACCATTCCGCCGAGCTTACTAACCTCAGATAATGGCAACCACTTGTCCCTTCAGCTAGGTGCTCTTCTTTCCCGCCGTCTCGAATTGCTTATCCTTCATCTTTTGCATCAGGTCGTCGAACGATGATCGTGTGATCACGCGATTGAATTGTGAGCGATAGTTGTTCACTAGGCTGATATTCTCGATGACTACATCATAGATTTTCCAGTTGCCGTTTGCCTGCATGAGCTTGTAATTGACAGCGATCGGTTCGCCTTTTTTTGTGACGATTTTGGTGTCGACTTCGGCAAATTCCTTGTCCTGCTTTTCTCCGGCAACAACCACTTTTTCGCCGTTGTAACCTTCAAGGTTGGACATATAGGAGTTCTCCATCAGCTCGGTGAACAGCTTGACGAACTCACGCTGCTGGTCGGCGTTGAGGCGCTGCCACTGCGCGCCCAACGATCGCTTGGCCATCTCGGCAAAATCGAATTTAGAATAGACCACCTGTCGCAATTGATCCAAGCGCTGTTGTTTTTTCGATTCCGCTCGCAGCTGCGGGTCCTTGAGAATCGTCAAAACTTTTTCAATGGCGCCTTGAATTTGCAGAGCGGGATCGCCGGCGTGCACCGGAATAACCAACACAACCAGCAGTAGAATTGACGAGAAAGCCGGTAAAACCGTCGGCATACGCCCATGCCTTGTTTGATCAATCATGATCATGTGTTTCCTTTCCTGAATCGCAAATTGAACGCTCTATGTCGAGCTTGAGCAACCGATGTGCCAAAGGGTCACAACTTCTCAGTTACGCCGGGGTTTGTGTCATTGTGAATTCTTACGCCGCCCGAATGAGTCGTTTTCCATACACTCCCGGAGGGGTTTTTCCACCTCCCGCGGGGCTCATATGAAGTCGGCGAATGTAGACAGCCTGTTACTCTGGTTCGGCAGCCTCCGCATGAATTCGCGGTGGATTTGCAGCCCACTGGGCTGAAGGCGGCGGCTTGTTCCGGGCGCCGGAGTCGATGGTGCTCTGAGATGAGCTCTGGGGTTTGCATTCACCGAGTAATTTTCGCAATCGATCGATCAAGGGAGGAGGACTGTCTTCTTCCGGGATCTGAAATAAATGCAAGCGCCGGCTGGCGCCCCCAACACTGATGCGACTGGAGTACACCGAGAGCGGGATCGACAACAGCAAAGGGATCGCCACCGGCAAGAGCCAGAAAAACAACGCCGGATTGAACCACGCAATAGCGGCGATCCAAACGCTCGCAAACAAAGTAGCAACGCCATGGGCGCGCAACGCTTCGACCCACGTCGTACCGCTCGCAGTGCGCTGTTGCGCGTTCCATTTAATCGGCCTTCCCAGCAATGTCAGCAGAACAAACTTGCTGTGGAGCCACATGCGCAGCGGCGCCAGCAACGTGGATAAAATAATTTCCAAGACGATGCTGGTGGCGAGACACGCCACGCCCCCGAATCGTTTCGCCTGCCCGCGTTTCACGATCAAAAAGAAACTGAGCAGCTTGGGCAAAAACAGCAGTAGCGCCGTGGTACTGGCGAGCGCGATCGCCCACTCGGGATTCCAGCGCGGCCAGACCGGAAACAGACTCGGCTGCGATGAAAAATAATTCGGCGGTGACAAAGATTGATTGGCGAGCAGAATCGTATTGAGAATGAGAAAACCGGCCCAGATCAGCGCGGATGCATAGGCCATGACTCCCATGGCGAGAATGGCGCGATGGCCGGTCGTGAAACCGTCGCTGAGCAGCAGGCGCAAGTGTTGTAAATTACCCTGACACCAGCGCCGGTCGCGTTTGAGCTCGTCGAGGAGGTTCGGCGGCGATTCCTCGTAACTGCCCTGGGTGTTGAGCCCCAGCCAGACTTCTTGTCCGGCCCGCCCCATCAGCGCAGCTTCAACGAAGTCATGACTTAAAATCTCGCCGCCCAACGGCGCTTGGCCGGGCAGGCGAGCTAGCGCGCAATGTTGAACGAACGGTTCAATGCGGATGATTGCGTTATGGCCCCAATAGTAGCTCTCGCCGAGCTGCCAAAAATGCAAGCTAGCGCTGAACAACTCACCGTAAACGCGACTGGCGAACTGCTGCATCCGTGCGAACAGAGAATCGCCGTTGACGATGGTGGGAACCGTTTGAATGATTCCCACCTGCGGCGAGGCTTCCATCAACCGCGTCAGCCGCACCACGGCTGCGCCGGTCATCAAGCTGTCTGCATCCAAAACGATCATGTAATCATAATGCTTGGACCAGCGGCGTAAAAAGTCCGCGATGTTGCCGCTTTTGCGCTTGATGTTGACCCGTCGTCGCCGGTAAAAAATCTTTCCAGAGCCGTTTACCGCGCGACAAAGTTTGGCCCATGCCAACTCCTCTTCGATTTGACGCGGGTGCTCGCCGGTATCGCTTAAAATGTAGAAATCGAATCTGGCCAGCTGCCCCGTATCGGCAAGCGAACGATACATAACCTCCACGCCGGCGAAACAACGACTGACTTCCTCATCGCAAATCGGCATCAGCAGAGCCGTGCGCGCGCGCAGCGGACCATCATCGTCATGGGCGACGCTCGCTTCATCGATCACCTTGCTTTTTCGCCAAAGTGCCCAGAATCCGGCGACATTGGTCCAGAACGCGAATGAAATCCAGGAAAACAATACGGCAAAGGTCGCGATGATCGCGATTTCAAGATGGTGCAGTTCGGGCCAGGGAAAGGTTCGGGCAAGCGACCAACTTGCAATACAGGTTTGCGCCACCACGAGCAGCGCTAGTAGAATTCGACGCCGTCTGGCCGTCTTGCGCCAAGGCGCAGAAAAACTCCGGCGCTTACCCGGTTGCCGAGCGGCGAGCCTGCGTCGCAGAACACGGAACAGATTACGTTCCAGAAAGCGCGGCGCCATCGAGACGCGCTCGATCACCGGCGTGGACACGGAGCGCGCATTGCGCGGCAGGCTTTTAGCACTGCCCAGTCTTGCGGCAAACGCCTGGAAAACGTGATCGGCCGTACCGTCAGTCGACCGAATTTCACGCCGCATAGCGCCGCCTTCGCTGACACTCGCGAAAATTGACCAGGAAAGGCAAGCGCCGTGGGGCTGCCGCACCCGTGGAGGGAGTTGGGGATTTGAATCGCTCATGACTCGAGTTGATAGCTCCAAGTTTCCGTCAGGACATCTTTGCCGTTTTGCAGAAAAGCGCGCAGCTCGACAGGCCTTCCCTTTGGCCGCTTAACTTGAAAGCTGAGGCGCCAGCCGCCGGTCACGGTGTTGCGAAATACGTTGGGTGCAACCGCCTGACCGTCCGGCGCCGTGGCGATTACGGCCTTCAGCGGAGTCGACTCCGGCAGCGACTGAATTTTTTGCCCGGCAAAATCAATCACAATCCGCTTTAGTTCTTCTTTGTCGCCAGCGCCGGTGCGTGTCGCAATGGCTCGGGCGGAACCCGTTCCCATCGGCTCCTCGCTCTGAAAGGAAATTCGATAAGCGATCTCGAACGGCTGACCAACCGGCGGCAAGCTCCGCGGCATCCAGTACGAAACTATATTGTCGTTGGTCTCCTTGCGGCTGGGAATTTCCACCAGCTTTACAAATCCTTTGCCCCAATCGCCGACAGGCGTAATCCAGGCGTTCGGACGTAACTCGTGGCGTGTCTCCAAGTCCTGGTAGTTTTGAAATCTACGATCGCGCTGCAACAGACCGAAACCTCGCGGGTTGTCGAATTCAAAATAACTGACGCGCAACTTTTCCGGGTTGCCCAGCGGTCGCCAAATCCACTCGCCGCTACCGGAATGCATCAAGAGTCCGTCCGAGTCGTGCACTTCGGGGCGCCAATCTTCCACCAGGCGCGACCGTCCCTCGCCGAAAAAAAACATGCTCGTAAGCGGTGCGATGCCGAGCTCCTTTACGGCTTTGCGCTGGAACAATCTGGCGCGTACATCCACAACCGTCCGCTCGCCCGGGCGGATGAGAAATGAATAAGCACCGGTCACGCTCGGACTGTCGAGCAGCGCGTACAGATTAACTTCCCGCGCGTCGCGTCGCGGGCGCTCCAACCAAAACTCGGTGAAGCTGGGAAATTCTTCGCCGCTCGGCAGCCCGGTGTCGATCGCTAATCCACGCGTCGATAAGCCGAAGACCTGTCCTTTGGCCACGGCCCTGAAATAGCTCGCCCCCGCAAACACGACGACGTGGTTGAATTCACCGCGCTGATTCAACGGATAAGCAATCCGGAACCCGGCGAAGCCAAGATCAGCGGGAACTTTGTCGGCGAATTTGTTTCGACCGAAGCTGAAAAGCTTCGGCGAGTATGCCGCGGCGCGCACCCCGTCGACATCGATGACGTTGACGGCCACCGAGTGGTTGTAAAACAAACCTGGATGAATGAACTGTACCTGAAACCTGCCGTCATCGCGCCACAACGATTTCCCGGTATCGAATCGAATGTCGCGGTAGTCGTCGTACGAAATGGCCGTCAAAAAGTCCGGAACCGGTTTCGGCGCGCGATAAGGCGCCGCTGCGCTCTTCTTGGCGATGGCCGCGACACTTTCGAACGTGAAACGATCATTGGCGACGGCTGAGAACGGAGTCAAACAAATCGCGACGAGTGACAGACGTAAAACTCTTAAAATGAACCACAAAGTAAACTCCCTGAGAACAAAATGATCGAGCGGGTAATTTCTTGCACCGAAGGCGGAGCACTATCCGAGTACAGAAACAAACCGTTGATCACGCAGGGGGAGCAATCGTTATGCCATTGACATCATCGATAACGTTAGATGCTTACATGAGAATCTTCGAAGTCACGGGCGCGTGCTCAAAAAAATAGTTGCATCTGCGTGTTTTTCCTGCTTCGATGCTGAGTACACCGCAACGGTTTTCCACTCCACGGATATTCTTCCAGCTATGCGGCGACAGGAGTAAATGTCTGATAGTCCTCCCACTATTAGGACAGGCGCTCGGCACCTTCGCTGATTTTAGGCGTTAATCGAAGGAAATTCCTGCAGTTTACTGGCGAAAATCCTGACGCGGAACCGAGGCTACCAAAATTGGGACGTTTATTCATAAGAAGTTTAATCATAAATTGTACTGGCACCCGGCTTGCTGCAATACGAAACGATGGATGAAAAAGTTGATAACGTCGGACTGTCCCGATTTGTCCAGTCGTCACTGTCCGATTAACATTACATTGATAAAAGGGGGCGACTAACGGTTATGAGTCGCGCTGTTTCTGAAATGCAATCATCTCCGTCCTTCGCCGGATTTCCGGCCGGCCGGTTCTTCTACAGCAACTTGCGTATTCAAGAGACGCTCACAACTGTTCGCTACGGGATCGAAGCGCGCAAGGGCGTGGTTCTGATCATCGGCGAGGCCGGTATCGGCAAGACGACCCTGCTCCATAAAGTCGCTACGGAATCCTCGGCCAACGTGACTTCGGTCGTCGAATCGGATCCTCGGGTCACTTTTAACGAGATCCTTCGGCTTATGCTGCGCAGCCTGGGCATTGCTAGCGCGGGAGCGGACGAGCTGAGCATGGTGCGAAGCTGCCAGCTCGAGTTGCGGGTACGGTTGGAAAAATGCGAGATCGTTGCGTTGATACTCGATAACGCCCACCATTTGTCCGAGCAAACCTTACGGCATGTGATCAAAAATTTTCTTGGCGGCAGCGCCGCCGACCCGGACGGAACCCTGCTGCAGCTGGTTTTGGCCGGCCGGCCGGAACTGAAAGCCAAGCTATCTGAAGCGGCGCTGTTTCCACTCAGGCGGCGAACACCCGTTGTATGTGAGATTGAGCCCATCAGCAGCCAAGAAATCGGCTCCTACATCGAGCAGGGGCTGCGGGCGAACGATCATGCTGAGAAAATATTCGATGCCCGTGCGGTCAAGCGCATCGCGCTTTATACCAAGGGCAATCCGCGCTCGATCAATACTCTTTGCGAGCGCGCCGTTCAGCTCGCCGAGGAATTCAACAGTACGGTCAGCGCCGAGTCGATCGATCGGGTCGCGCGGGATCTCGGTTTCCATGAAAACACCTTCGTTGGCGAGAACATCAACATTGAAAAGAATTTTGCCAAGCCTGACCCGATCGAGCCTTCTGCCCGTCGTTTTCACTCGCCCGAGGACTATATGGAGGTCGTCGTCGGCCGAACATTTTTGGATTATAATTCGGCGGACGTGCCGCAGGACTCATACAGACCTGCAAAGCGAAGGACTGCTTGGGTTTCAATGATGCTGTTTTTGATTGCGATCAGTGCCACCGGAGCATGGATCAGTACCGAGAGTGCGCGCGATTCACTGGCTTACCTGACTGCAATGTTAAATGGCATGACCGCGCGTCTGCAGCCGGGAGCGAGTGTCAATGGATCATCTGAAATCGCTTCCGAGCCGTTGACAGCGGCGGAGTCTATAGAACCGTTACCGACTCCCGCCGTGCTTGCTCCGCCATCCGAACCGTACCGGACCGGCGCTGCCCCTGAAGCGCCAACCGAATCGTCGCTCGAACCGTTGACCCTCAGCAACACCACGGAAAGTTCCCTGACTCGCGATGCCAAGTCTCAGCCTCGGGTCCCCTCCCCGGTCAATGAGGAGCGCCGCGCACCGACAGAGGCGAGCACGAATCAGCCCAATCGAGATCTGCAAGCGCAAATTATCAAGGCGATCGAAAATCGCGCGATCGTCGGAGTCGAAGTCTCGGTCGTCCGCGGCACCGCCTTCCTCGACGGCCGTGTAGCCACGGAACGCCAGCGCCGAGCCGCCGAGCGGGCCGCGCACAGCGTTGGCCAGGTCAGCCGGGTGCGTAACCGCATCGTGGTCGATTAGCCGCGAGATCATCGCTTTACCTTACGCTGTGCCCCCGGTTTTGTTTCAATTTCTATTGATCAGCGGGTTTTTGGCTTCCTCAAATTGGTCTTACAATGGGTTTTCAGTGTCGTCTGCGTTACAGTCGACCTCGTGCTGGCGTAATCGCTCCCACGACTCGAAGAACTGACCGCAACCGTTGCATTCGAATGACAACG
>Ga0210114_1000032_pt1 | contig 31610 bp, 29 predicted proteins | sample MayberryNW_TuleA_FD_185524 | JGI IMG/M metagenome (GOLD analysis project Ga0210114, IMG submission 185524) | Wetland microbial communities from San Francisco Bay, California, USA, that impact long-term carbon sequestration - MayberryNW_TuleA_D2... | ecosystem: Environmental > Aquatic > Marine >...
CCGGGCCGGCGCCGGTACCCGTGCCCCCGCCCATGCCGGCGGTGATGAACACCATGTGCGCGCCGGCGATCGCCTCCTCGATGCGGTCACGCTCCGCGAGCGCGACGCTGCGCGCCTCCTCGGGCTTGGCCCCCGCGCCCAGTCCGGTCGAGCCGAGCTGGATCTGGTTGCGCGAGCGGTTGCGCGAAAGCACCTGCGCGTCGGTGTTCACGGCGATGAACTCCACGCCCTCGACGCCCTGCTCGATCATGTGGTTGACGGCGTTGCCGCCGGCGCCACCGACCCCGATCACCTTGATGACCGGACCTGCCGCTTGACTGTCTACGATCTCGAACATGCTGTGTCCTCCTTGCCAGTTGAAACGACCTCAGAAATTGCGCTGGAACCACTCGCGCATGCGCGCCAGCGCTGCGCGCATCGACCCGTCCTGACGCGACAGCTGGCCCTGCCGGACCTGCTGCACGCCTTCGAGGAGCAGCCCCACCGCCGTGGCGTAGCGCGGGCTGCGCACCACGTCGGCGAGTCCGCCCGTGTATCGCGGCACGCCCACGCGCACCGGCATGTGAAAGATCTCTTCGCCGAGCTCGACCATGCCGCGCATCACCGAGCTGCCGCCGGTCAGCACCACGCCCGAGGACAGCAGCTCCTCGAAGCCCGACTCGCGCAGCACCTGCTGCACCAGCGAGAACAGCTCCTCGACGCGCGGCTCGATCACCTCGGCGAGCGTCTGGCGCGACATGACGCGCGGGCCGCGATCGCCGATGCCCGGCACCTCGATCATCTCGTTCGGGTCGGCGAGCTGCCTGAGCGCCACGCCGTGACGCACCTTGATCACCTCGGCCTCGGCGGTCGGCGTGCGCAGCGCCATCGCGATGTCGTTGGTGATCTGGTCGCCGGCGATGGGGATCACCGCCGTGTGGCGGATGGCGCCGTGCGTGAACACGGCGATGTCGCTCGTGCCGCCGCCGACGTCCACCAGACACACGCCGAGATCGGTCTCGTCGTCGGACAGCACCGCGCGCGATGATGCGAGCGGCTGCAGGATGAGGTCGTTCACCTCCAGGCCGCAGCGGCGCACGCACTTGACGATGTTCTGCGCCGCGGACACGGCACCGGTGACGATGTGCACCTTGACCTCCAGGCGCACGCCGGACATGCCGATCGGCTCGCGCACGTCCTCCTGGCCGTCGATGATGAATTCCTGGCGCAGGACGTGGAGGATCTGCTGATCGGTGGGAATGTTCACCGCCTTTGCGGTCTCGATGGCGCGCTCGACGTCGAGCGCGCCCACCTCGCGGTCCTTGATCGCCACCATGCCCGTGGAGTTGAAGCTCTTGATGTGGCTGCCGGCGATGCCGGTGAACGCCGACGTGATCTTGCAGTCGGCCATCAGCTCGGCCTCTTCCAGCGCGCGCTGCACGCCGTTCACGGTGGCCTCGATGTTCACGACGACGCCCTTCTTCAGCCCCTTGGACTCGTGGCCGCCCATGCCGAGGATCTCCAGCGAGCCGTCCGCGCGCAGCTCGGCCACCAGCGCCGCCACCTTGGAGGTGCCGATGTCCAGCGCCACGACGAGGTTCTTGGTTTCCCTGGCCATCGCCTATCGGCCCTTTGCTTCCGCCAGGCGCAGCGCGAAGCCGTTCGGGTAGCGCAGGTCGACGTATTCGTGCTTCTTCTGCATGCGGCCGAGCGTCAGCGGCCAGGCCGCCACCAGGCGCGCCAGGCGCGCTTCCACCGGATCGTCGGGCGCATCGCGTCCGAGCTCCACGGCGAGGCCGTCGGCGAGGCGCAGGCGCCACGCGTAGCGCGGCGAGAGCGTCACGCGCGCGGGCACGGCGCCGAGCGGCGCCAGGATCTCGCCGAAGCGTCGATAGCGGCGCGCGACTGCGGCCTCGGTTCCCGGCGGCCCCGCGAACTGCGGCAGCGCGGCGTCGCTCGCGCCGTCGAAGCGCTCGCCAAGCACGTCCACCAGCCCGCCGCCGGCCCAGCGCGCGAGCGCGACGTGCTCTTCGAGCGTCGCCTCGAGACGGTCGGGCCACACGCGGCGCACCTCGGCGTCGCGCACCCACGGCAGGCCTTCGAGCGCGGCGCGCACCTGCGCCAGGTCGACGGCGAAGAAGTTGCCGTCGATGCGCCCGTGCACGGCGCGCTCGATGTCGGCGCCCGAGGTGTGCGCCAGACTTCCGCGCACCGTCATCTCGCGCAGCGGAAACAGCGTCGAGCGCTGCAGAAGCAGTACCGCCGCCAGGACGAAGACCATGCTCGCCAGCGCGGTGAGGAAGCCGGCGGCCGCGTTCAGCAGGCGCGGGTTATCCCACATGCGCCCTCTCCAGGATCTTCAGGCACAGGTCCTCATACGACAGGCCGGCGGCGCGCGCCGCCATCGGCACCAGCGAGTGGTCGGTCATGCCGGGAACCGTGTTGACTTCCAGCAGCCACGGGTCGCCGGCGGCATCGAGCATCAGATCGACGCGCCCCCAGCCGGTGCAGCCGAGGGCGCGGAACGCCTTCAGGCATAGCGCCTGCAATTCGCGCTCGCGCGCCGGCGCCAGCCCGCACGGAATCAGGTAGCGGGTATCGTCGGCGACGTATTTCGCCTCGTAGTCGTAGAAATCGCGCGGCGTCTCGAGGCGGATGAGCGGCAGCGCCTCCTCGCCGAGGATGCCGGCCGTCAGCTCCTGGCCCTCGATGAAGCGCTCGGCCATCACCGTGCGGTCGTAGTTGACGGCGAGCGCGTAGGCTTCCTCGAGGCCGCCCGCCGCGCGCACCTTGCTCATGCCGATCGAGGAGCCCTCGTTGACCGGCTTGACCATCAGGGGCATGCCCAGGCGCGAGGCCACCGCCTTGAGATCGGCGCGCGCATCGAGAAGCTCGTGCGCCGGCGTCGGAATGCCGCAGCCCTGCCACAGCAGCTTGGTGCGCACCTTGTCCATGGCGAGCGCAGAGGCGAGCACGCCGCTGCCGGTGTAGGGAATTCCCAGCCACTCGAGCACGCCCTGCACGGTGCCGTCCTCGCCGAAGCGCCCGTGCAGGGCGATGAAGACACGTTCGTAGCGGTCCGCGATGAGGTCCTCGAGGCTTTTCTCGGCGGGATCGAACGCGTGCGCGTCCACGCCGCGCCCGCGCAGCGCCGCGAGGACCAGCGCCCCGCTTTTCAGCGACACGTCCCGCTCCGCCGAGCTTCCGCCGAGGAGGACCGCGACTCTCATGCCGCCTCCCCCACGATGCGCACTTCCGGCACCAGTTCGATCCCGGTGCGCTCGGCGACGCGGCGGCGCACCTCCTCGATCAGCGCCTCGATATCCGCGGCGCTCGCGCGGCGCCCGGGATTGACGATGAAGTTGGCGTGCTTCTCGGACACGCGCGCGCCGCCACGCGTGAGCCCCTTGAGACCGCAGGCCTCGATCAGGCGCGCGGCATGGTCGCCCGGCGGGTTGCGGAACACGCTGCCCGCGTTCGGGAGCTGCAGCGGCTGCGAAGCGATGCGCCGCTCGAGGAACTCCTTGATGCGCGCGCGCGACGCCGCGCCGTCGCCGGGCGGCAGCGCGAACCAGGCGCCCGCGAACCACTCGTCCTCGCCCATGCGGCCGCCGTCACGCAGCGCGCAGTGGCGATAGCCGATGTCGAATGCGCTGCGCGCACGCGTGCGCAGCGTGCCCTTGCGGTCGACGGTGACCGCGCGCTCGACGATGTCCCAGGTCTCCCCGCCGAAGCAGCCGGCGTTCATCGCCAGCGCCCCGCCCACCGTGCCGGGCACGCCGGCGAGGAATTCCGCGCCGCCGAGGTCATGGCGGGCGGCGAAGCGCGCTACCTTGGGGCTCGCCACGCCCGCGTCCGCATACAGGCTTCCGGCGACCCACTGCGGATGACGTCCCGCGGCGTGCGTCAGCACCACGGTGCCCATGAAGCCGCCGTCGCGCACGAGCAGGTTCGAGCCCAGGCCGACGAACAGCAGCGGCTCGCGCGGCGGCAGCTGCCCGAGAAACACCCGCAGGTCGTCCAGGTCCGCGGGCGCGTAGAAGCGCGCGGCCGGCCCGCCCGCGCGCCAGCTGACGTGGCGCGCCATGGGCTCGGTGGCCCTCAGCACGCCGCGCAATCCCTGCAGTCGGAGCGCGTCTGCCATGTTCATGTGAGCTGCGCCGGCACGTTGGCGATCGATCCCGCGCCCATGGTCACGACGACATCGCCGTCGCGCGCCACGTGGCGGATGGCCGCCGCGAGCTGCGCCACGTCCTCCACGAACACCGGCTCGACCCTGCCCGCGACGCGCACCGCGCGCGCCAGCGAGCGCCCGTCGGCGGCGACGATCGGCGGCTCGCCCGCCGCGTATACCTCGGCGAGCAGCAGCGCATCCGCCGTCGACAGCACTTTGACGAAGTCCTCGAACAAATCGCGCGTGCGCGTGTAGCGATGCGGCTGGAAGGCAAGCACCACCCGGCGGCCGGGGAAGGCGCCGCGCGCCGCGGCCAGCGTCGCGGCCATTTCCGCCGGGTGGTGCCCGTAATCGTCGATCAGCGTGCAGCGGCCGCCACCCGCGATCTGCATCTCCCCGCAGCGCTGGAAGCGCCGCGCCACGCCGCGGAATTCCGCCAGCGCCTTGAGGATGGCGGCGTCGGCGACGCCGAGCTCGGTGCCGACGGCGATCGCGGCAAGGGCGTTCTGCACGTTGTGCGCGCCGGGCAGGTTGAGGCTCGCCTCCAGCGCCGGCCTGCCCTCGCGCCGCACCGTGAAGCGCATGGCGCCGGCGGCGTGTGCCAGCTTCTCCGCGCGCACCACGGCCTCGGGCGCGAAGCCGTAGGTGACCACGGGCTTGGAGACGAACGGCAGGATCTCGCGCACGTGCGCGTCGTCCGCGCCCAGGACGGCGCTGCCGTAGAACGGCAGGTTCTGCAGGAACTGCACGAAGGCCTGCTTGAGGCGCGCGAAGTCGTGCTGGTAGGTCTCCATGTGATCGGCGTCGATATTGGTCACCACCGCGAGCACCGGCTGCAGGTGCAGGAACGAGGCGTCGGACTCGTCGGCCTCGACCACGATGTACTCGCCCTGGCCGAGGCGCGCATTCGACCCGGCGGCGTTCAGGCGCCCGCCGATGACGAAGGTGGGATCGAGCCCGCCCTCGGCGAGCACGCTCGCCACCAGGCTCGTCGTCGTCGTCTTGCCGTGCGTGCCGGCGATCGCCACGCCCTGCTTGAGACGCATCAGCTCCGCCAGCATCAGCGCGCGCGGCACCACCGGCACGCGGCGCGCGCGCGCCGCCTGCACCTCGGGGTTGTCGGCGCGCACCGCGCTCGATACGACGACCGCGTCCGCGCCGTCGATGTTGCCCGCGGCGTGCTCGGACGAGATGCGCGCGCCCAGCCCGCGCAGCCGCCGCGTCGCGGCGTTCTCGGCGAGGTCCGAGCCGCTGACCTGGTAGCCGAGATTGAGCAGCACTTCGGCGATGCCCGACATGCCCGAGCCGCCGACGCCGATGAAATGGATGTGCCGGACCTTGTGCTTCATCCGGCGATCTCCATGCAGCGCGCGGCGACCACGCGCGCGGCGTCGGGCTTGCCGAGATGGCGCGCGCGGCGCGCCATCTCCAGCAGGCGCGGGCGGTCGAGCGCGCGCAGCGTGGCGGCGAGCTTCTCGGGGGTGAGCCCGGCCTGCGGCACGAGCAGCGCCGCGCCCTGGTCCGCGAGGAAGCGCGCGTTGGCGCTCTGGTGGTCGTCCACTGCGTGCGGGAAAGGCACCAGCACGCTCGCCAGGCCGGCCGCCGCGAGCTCGGCGACGGTGATCGCGCCCGCGCGGCACAGCACCAGGTCGGCCTCGGCGTAGCGCCGCGCCATGTCGTCGATGAACGCGACCAGCTCGCCGTCGACGCCCGCCGCGCGGTAATGGGCGCGCAGGGCCTCGAGGTGCTTCTCGCCCGACTGGTGCACGACCGCCGGGCGCGGCGCGAGGCGCGCCAGCGCCTGCGGCACGCATTCGTTCAGCGCCTGCGCGCCCAGGCTGCCGCCGACGACGAGCAGCTTCAGAGGGCCGCTGCGGCCCGCGAAGCGCGCCGCGGGAGCGGCAATGGCGGCGATTTCCCGCCGCACGGGATTGCCGGTCCACTCGGCCCCCGGCAGCGCCTCCGGAAAGGCCGTCATCGCCCGGTCGGCGAGGCGCGCGAGCACGCGGTTGGCGAGGCCGGCGACCGCGTTCTGCTCGTGCACGGCGAGCGGCCGCGCCAGCAGCGACGCCATCATGCCGCCGGGAAACGCGACGTAGCCGCCCATGCCGAGCACCACGTCCGGGCGCAGCCGGAAGATGGCGCGCGCCGCCTGCGCGAAGCCGACGAGCAGGTTGGCCGGCAGCAGCAGCGCTGCCAGCAGCCCCTTGCCGCGCAGCGCCGTCGCGCGCACGTAGGCCATGCGGTAGCCGTGCGCCGGCACGAGCCGCGCCTCCATGCCGGCCTTCGCGCCCATCCACACGACGTCCCAGCCCGCGGCGCGCAGTTCGTCCGCCACCGCCAGCCCCGGGAATACGTGCCCGCCGGTACCGCCCGCCATGATGAGCGCGGTCCTCATGCGTGTCGGCCTCTCGCCAGTTGCCGGCTTTCCCAGTCGATGCGCAGCAGCAGCGCCACCGCCACGCAATTGGCGAGCAGGCCGGTGCCGCCGAAGCTCATGAGCGGCAGCGTCAGCCCCTTGGTGGGCAGCAGCCCCATGTTCACGCCCATGTTGATGAGCGCCTGGAAGCCGATCCAGACGCCGATGCCCTGCGCGACCAGCGCGGCGAAGTGCCGCTCGCGCAGCGCCGCCTGGCGGCCGATGGCAAACGCGCGCAGCACCAGCCAGGCGAACAGCCCGATCACCGCCGCGACGCCGAGGAAACCCAGTTCCTCGGCGATCACCGCCAGCAGGAAGTCGGTATGCGCCTCCGGCAGATAGAACAGCTTTTCCACGCTCGCGCCCAGACCGACGCCGAAGAACTCGCCGCGGCCGAAGGCGATCAGCGCGTGCGACAGCTGGTAGCCGCGGCCGAACGGGTCGGTCCACGGATCCATGAAGCCGAAGATGCGCTGCATGCGGTACTCGGAGGTGAGCACGAGCAGCGCGAAGCCGAGCGCGAGCATCGCCACCAGCGCGGCGAAGTGCCGCCCGTTCATGCCGCCGAGGAACAGGATGCCGAAGGTCGTCACGGCGATCACCACCAGCGCGCCGAAGTCGGGCTCGCGCAGCAGCAGCCACGACACGAACATCATCGCCGCGAGCATCGGCAGCAGCCCGCGGCGGAAGCTCTTCAGCACGGCGTGCTTGCGCACCGTGTAGTCGGCCGCGTAGAGCACCGCGGCGAGCTTGACGAGCTCGGAGGGCTGCACGGTGAACGCGCCCAGGTTGAGCCAGCGGCGCGCGCCATTCACCTCGCGGCCGATCCCGGGTACCAGCACCAGCACGAGGAGCGCGAGGCAGGCGAGAAACACGAGCGGCGAGCATTTCTGCCAGAAGCGCACCGGCAGCAGGAAGACGACGATCGCCGCGGCGAGCGAGGCGCCGAGGAACACCGCGTGGCGCAGCAGGTAGTACGCCGCGTTGGCGCCGGTATAGCGGCTCGCTTCCGCCGTGGCGATGGACGCCGAGTACACCATCACCACGCCGATCGCCATCAGCAGCAGCGCCGCCCAGGCAAGCGAGCGATCGTATTCGGGCGCGGCGGCGTCCTTGGCGAAGACGTAGGTCGCGCTCAAGGCTCAGTCCTCCAGCGCCGCGACCGCGGCGGCGAAGGCCGCGCCGCGCTGGCGGTAGTCGTGGAACATGTCGAAGCTGGCGCAGGCCGGCGACAGCAGCACCGCGTCGCCCTCGCGCGCGCGCTGCGCGGCGCGCGCCACGGCGGCTTCGAGCGTGGCGCAGCGCTCGAGCGGCACGCCCGCCGCGGCGAGCGCACGCTCCAGGATCGGCGCGTCGCGGCCGATGAGCAGCACCGCGCGCGCGTGCGCGGCGACCACCGGCGCGAGCGGCGCGAAATCCTGGCCTTTGCCGTCCCCGCCGGCAATGAGCAGCGCCGGCCGGCCCAGGCCGCGCAATGCGGCGACCGCAGCGCCGACATTGGTGCCCTTGGAGTCGTCGTACCACGCCACGCCGCGCCGCAGGCGCACGCGCTGCAGCCGGTGCGGCAGGCCGCGGAATTCCGTCAGCGCCGCGGCGAGCGCCTCGTGCGGCGCGCCGAGCGCGCGCGCGAGCGCGCAGGCGGCGAGCGCGTTGGCGACGTTGTGCGCGCCATGGATGCGCAGCTGGGCGGCCGACACGAGCGCGCGCGAGCCCTCGTGCAGCACGCCGTCGACGACGCCGAAGTCCTCCTCCGACGGCGGCGCGTCGAGGCCGAAGGTGACACGGTGGCGGCTCGCCTGCCCCATGCCGAGCGCATACGGATCGTCGCGGTTGAGCACCTGCAGCCCGCGGCCCAGGAAGATGCGCGCCTTCGCCGCCGCGTAGTCGTCGATGCCGGCGTAGCGGTCGAGATGGTCCTCGCTCAGGTTGAGCAGCGCCGCGGCCTCGGGCTCGAGCGACCAGGTGGTCTCGAGCTGATAGCTCGAGAGCTCGAGCACCCAGACCGCGGGCGCCGCGGCGCGCGCGGCGAGCGCCTGCAGGACGGGCGGGCCGATATTGCCGGCGACTTCCGCGTCGAGGCCGGCCGCGCGCAGCAGGTGCCCGGCGAGCGCCGTCACCGTGGTCTTGCCGTTGGTGCCGGTCACGGCGAGCACGCGCGCGGCGCCGCGCGCGCGCACGTGCCAGGCGAACAGCTCGACGTCGCCGAGGACCGGCACGCCGCGCCCGAGCGCGGCGCGCACCACGTCTTCGTGCAGCGACAGTCCGGGGCTGATGCACACCAGGTCGACGCCCTCGAGCAGCGCCGCCGTGAAGGGCCCCGTGCGCAGCTCGCCCGCGAAGTCCGCGGCGCGCGGCGGCGTTGCGCGCGTGTCGGCGACGCGCGCACGGCCGCCCGCGTGCTCCACCCAGCGAGCCACGGACAGTCCGGTATCGCCCAGGCCGAGCACCAGCACGCGCCGGCCGCCGAGCGCCATCGGCTCGGGACGCGGCAGCAGGTTGAAGAAGGGCTCGCGCATCGACATGCTTCAGCGCAGCTTCAGCGTCGACAGCCCGAACAGCACGAGCATCATGGTGATGATCCAGAAGCGCACCACCACCTGCGATTCCTTCCACCCTTCCAGCTCGTAGTGATGGTGCAGCGGCGCCATGCGGAAGATGCGGCGGCCGCCCGTGGCCTTGAAGTAGACCACCTGCAGCATCACCGAGAGCGTCTCGACGACGAACACGCCGCCCATGATGAACAGCACGATTTCCTGGCGCACGATCACCGCCATGGTGCCGAGCGCGGCGCCGAGCGCGAGCGCGCCGACGTCGCCCATGAACACCTCCGCCGGGTAGGCGTTGAACCACAGGAAGCCGAGCCCGGCGCCGGCGAGCGCGCCGCAGAACACCGTCAGCTCGCCCGCGCCGGCGATGTACGGCAGGCCCAGGTACCGGCTGAACACGCTGTGGCCGGCGACGTAGGCGAAGATGCCGAGCGCGCTGCCGATCATCACCGTGGGCATGATGGCGAGGCCGTCGAGACCGTCGGTGAGGTTGACGGCGTTCGAGGTGCCCACGATGACGAAGTAGGTGAGGATGATGAAGCCGATGGGCCCGAGCGGATAGGCGACGAACTTGAAAAACGGCACGATGAGCTCGTACAGCGCCGGGTTGCCCTGCGCGATGCTGGCAAGGTAGGCGGCCGCCGCGAGGCCGATGGCGGACTGCCAGAAGAGCTTGGCGCGCGCCGACAGTCCCTTCGGATTGCGGTGGACGACCTTGCGGTAGTCGTCGATCCAGCCGATGGCGCCGAAGCCCAGCGTGACCAGCAGCACCACCCACAGGTAGCGGTTCTGCAGGTCGCCCCACAGGAGCGTCGTGATGCCGATGGACAGCAGGATCAGCGCGCCGCCCATGGTCGGCGTGCCCGCCTTGGTGAGGTGGGTCTTGGGGCCGTCGTCGCGCACCGACTGGCCGATCTTGTAGGCGGTCAGCTTGCGGATGACGAACGGGCCGAGGATGAGCGAGATGGCGAGCGCCGTGAGGCAGGCGAGCACCGCGCGCAGCGTGATGTAGTTGAAGACGTTGAACAGGCGCACGTCGCGCGCCAGCCATTGCGCAAATTCGAGCAGCATCAGTGCGTCCCTCCGCCTTCGCCGGTGAGCGCGGCCACGACGCGCTCCATGCGCATGAAGCGCGAGCCCTTGACCAGCACCGTGCCCTGCCCGGGCAGCGCCGCCGCCAGCGCCGCGGGCGAGTCGAAGTGCCGCGCGCCCGCGCCGAAGGCCTCGGCCGCCGCGCGGCTCGCTTCGCCGAGCGCATAGAGCGCGCCGACGCCCCGCTCGCGCGCGTAGGCGCCCGCTTCGCGGTGATACGCGGGGCCCTGCGCGCCCACTTCGCCCATGTCGCCCAGCACCAGCACCGTCGGCGCGGGGCAGGCGGCGAGCACGTCGATGGCGGCGCGCACCGAATCCGGGTTGGCGTTGTAGCTGTCGTCGAGCAGCGTCGCCCCGGCGCGCGTGCGCTTCGTCTCCATGCGGCCGGCGTACGGGCGGAAGGCGGCGAGGCCCCGGCCGATGGTCTCGGGCGCAACGCCCGCCGCGTGCGCGCAGGCGGCCGCCGCGACGGCGTTCCTCACGTTGTGCAGCCCCGGGATGGCGAGGGTGGCGCGCGCCTCGCCCGCCGGCGTACGCACGACGATGTCGCTCGACAGCGGCTTCAGCGAGTAGCCGCCGGTGATCGCGGCCTTGCGCTCGAGTCCGAACTCGAGGACGCGCCGCGATCCGGCGGCCTCGACAAAGATGCCGTGGCACGCGTCGTCGGCGTTCACCAGCGCCACGCCCGCGGCCGGCAGCACCCGGTACACCTGGGAGTTCTCCGCGGCGCTCGCCTCGACGCTGCCCATGAACTCCATGTGCTCGCGCTGCGCATTGGTGACCAGGCCGATCGTCGGCTGGGCGATCGCGGCGAGCCACGCGATCTCGCCCGGATGGTTCATGCCGAGCTCGACGGCGCAGAAGCGGTGCGCGCCGGTCAGGCCAAGCAGCGTGAGCGGCACGCCGAGTTCGGTATTGAGGTTGCCCCTCGTGGCGAGCACCGCGGCTTCACCCGCGTGCGCGCGCAGGATGGAGGCGAGCATCTCCTTGGTGGTGGTCTTGCCATTCGCGCCGGCAATGCCGATGACCACCGGCGCAAACTGGCCGCGCCAGTGCCGGCCGAGCCGTCCCAGCGCTCTGCGCGTATCGTCGACGACGACCATGGGCAGCGGCGCGTCGCCGCTGAAGCCCGCGTCCACCAGCGCCGCCGCCGCGCCGCGCCCCTTGGCCATGCCGAGGAACGCGTGACCGTCGAAGCGCTCGCCGCGGATGGCGACGAACAGCTCGCCCGGCCGGATGGCGCGCGAATCGGTGGACACGCCTGCGAAGCGCGCGTCGGCGCCGCGCAGCCGGCCCTGCGTCGCGGCGGCCGTCTCGGCGAGGCTCATCATCGGCCCTCCCGCCGCGCGAGCGCAGCGCGCGCGGCTTCGGCGTCCGAAAAGGGCAGGCGCCGGCCGGCGATCTCCTGCACGCGCTCGTGCCCCTTGCCGGCGAGCAGCACCACGTCGGCGTCCGCGGCGGCGGCGATCGCCGCCTCGATGGCGCGCGCGCGGTCGGGCTCGACCTGGTGCGCGACGCTCACCCCGGCTTCGATGTGGCGCAGGATGGCCAGCGGATCCTCGCCGCGCGGATTGTCGGAGGTCAGGACGACGCGGTCGGCGAGACGCGAGGCGGCTTCGCCCATCGGCGCGCGCTTGGCGCGGTCGCGGTCGCCGCCGGCGCCGAACACCGCCACCAGGCGTCCGCCGCGCGCCTCGGTGACCGGGCGCAGCGCGCGCAGCACCTGCTCGAGGGCGTCGGGCGTGTGCGCGTAGTCGACCACCACCAGGGGCGCGCCGTCGCCGCCGAGGCGCTGCATGCGCCCCGGGACCTCGGGCAGCGACGCGAGGCGGCGCACTGCGTCGCGGAAGTCCATCCCCTGGGCGACGAGCGCCCCCACCACCCCGAGCGCGTTGGCGGCGTTGAAGCGTCCCAGCGCGTCGAGCGGGCTCTCGGCCTCGCCCCAGCTGGAGGCGATCTTCACGCGCCCGTCCTCGAGCCGCGAGGCGAACAGGAACTCGCGCGTCGCGGCGGGCGAAACCAGGCTGTAGCCGATCGTGCGCACGCCGCGCGCGGCGGCGCGCTCGGCGAGCTGCGCGCCGAACACGTCGTCGAGATTGAGCACCGCGCAGCCCAGATCCGCGGCGTCGAACAGGCGCGCCTTGGCCGCCGCGTAGGCGTCCATCGTGCCGTGGTAGTCGAGGTGGTCGTGCGACAGGTTGGTGAACAGCGCGCAGTCGAAGGCGACGCCGGCCACGCGACCCTGTTGCAGCCCGTGCGAAGAAACCTCCATCGCCACCGCCACCGCGCCCTCGCGACGCATCTCGGCGAGCGCGCCGTGCAGCTCGAGCGCGTCCGGCGTCGTGTTGCGCGCTTTCTCCAGGCGCCCGGGAAAGCCCGTGCCCAGCGTGCCGATCACGCCGCACCTCGCGCCCGCGCCGCTCAGCGCCGCGGCGATCCATTGCGAGCAGGTGGTCTTGCCGTTGGTGCCGGTCACGCCGCAGGTCCAGAGCGCCGCCGAGGGCCGGCCGTAGAAATCGTGCGCGAGCGCGCCCGCCGCGCCGCGCAGCCCCGGCAAGCCGATGTTCGGCACGCGCCACGCCGGATCCCAGGCGAAGCCCCCGGTCTCCCACAGCACGGCCGCGGCCCCCCGCGCGATCGCATCCGGAATGTAGCGGCGGCCGTCTGCGCGCTCGCCCGGATAGGCGAAGAACGCCGTCCCGGGCGCGCAGCGGCGGCTGTCCGCGACGAGCCTTTCGATCATCGCCCCCTGGCGCGCGAGCTGTCCGAGCGGGTCCATGCGCGCATCAGGTGCTTTCCCGCGCTTCCTCGCCCACGTCCGGCAGCGGCACCGGCTCGAGCGGCGCGTCGTACGGTACGCCGAGCGCGCGCAGCGCCCCGCGCGCGACCTCCGCGAACACGGGCGCCGCCACGATGCCGCCGAAATACTGGCCGCCGGCGGGCTCGTCGATCATCACCGCCACCACCAGGCGCGGCGCGCTCGCCGGCGCGAGGCCGACGAACGAGGCGATGTACTTGTCGGCCGCGTAGCCGCCGTTTTCCTGCTTGTGGGCGGTGCCGGTCTTGCCGGCGACGCGCCAGCCCATGATGCGCGCGCGCGGCGCGGTACCGCCCGGCTGCACCGCGAGCTCGAGCATGGCGCGCACCTCGCGCGCGGTGCGCGTGCTGATCACGCGCGTGCCCGGCGCCGGCACGTCCGTCTTCAGCAGCGTCGCCGGCACCAGCTCGCCGTCGCGCGCGAACATGGTATAGGCGCGCGCGAGCTGCAGCAGGCTGACCGAGATGCCGTGGCCGTAGGCCATGGTCGCCTGCTCGATCGGCCGCCAGCTCTCCGCCGGGCGCAGCCGGCCGGGCGACTCGCCGGGAAAGTTCAGCCCCGGGGGCGTGCCGAAGCCCGCGCGGCGGAACATGCTCCACATGTCTTCGCTGCGCAGCGCCAGCGCGATGCGCGCGGCACCGACGTTGGAGGACTTCTGGATCACCTGCGCCACCGTGAGCACGGTTTCCGGGTGCGGGTCGTGGATCGTGTAATTGGCGATGCGCAGCCCCCCGCTGCCGATGTGCACCGGGGTCGACGGCGTGATGCGCCCCGATTCCAGCGCCAGCGCGATGGTGAAAGGCTTGAGCGTGGAGCCCGGCTCGAACTCGTCGGTCAGCGCGCGGTTGCGGAGCTGCGCGCCCGAGAGCCGCGCACGGTTGTTCGGGTTGAACGAGGGCACGTTGGCGAGCGCCAGCACCTCGCCGGTGCGCACGTCGAGCGCCACCAGCGCCCCGGCTTTCGCCCGGTTCGCGACCACGGCGCTCTTCAGCGCGGCGTAGGCGAGGCTCTGGATCTTGCCGTCGATCGACAGCACGAGGTCGCGTCCGTCCTGCGCCGCGCGCACCGAGCCGATGTCCTCGACCACGTGCCCGCGGCGGTCCTTGATCACGCGGCGGCTGCCGGGCGTGCCGCCGAGGGTGTCCTCGAAGGCGAGCTCGACGCCCTCCTGCCCGGCTTCGTCGACGCCCGTGAAGCCGACGAGGTGCGCCGTCACCTCGCCGCCGGGGTAGTAGCGGCGGTACTCGCGGTGCTGGAACACGCCGTTCAGCTGCAGGCGCGCGACCTTTTCGGCGGTTTCGGGCGCGATCTGCCGCTTCAGATAGACGAAATCGCGCGAGGTGTCGGCGAGCTTGCGGCGCAGGTCGCGCGCATCGGTGCCGAGGAGCGCGGCCAGCCGGCCGAGCTGCGCCGCGCTCGCGTCGACGTCGCCGGGGATCGCCCACACCGACTGCACCGGCGTGGAGATGGCGAGCGCCTCGCCGTTGCGATCGAGGATGCGGCCGCGCGTGCCCGGCACCTGCAGCACGCGGCTGTAGCGCTCCTCGCCCTTTTCCTGGAGGAATTCGGTCTGCATGGCCTGCAGGTAGAGCGAGCGGCCGGCAAGCACGGCGAACGCGGCGACCAGCCCCGCCATGACGATGCGCGCCCGCCACACCGGCAGGCGCACGAGCGCCGGTGCGGCGGCGCTCATGGCGTCCCCTGCCCCACGCCGACGACGCGCACGTGGCGCGCGTCGGGCACGCGCATGCCGAGGGTGCCGACGGCGACGCGCTCGACGCGCGCGTGCAGCCCCCAGGTGCTCGCTTCGAGCTGCAGCTTGCCGTACTCGACGTCGAGCTCGCGCGCGCGCGCCTGCAGGCGCTCGAGCTCGGAGAACAGCTTGCGCGCCTTGTGCTGGGAGGTAACGAGCCCGAGCGCGCAGACGACGAGAACCAGGAGGAGGAGGAGGTTCAGCTTCGCCACGCGTCGGGCTCGATTCGGTTGATCAGGGCCGGGTCGAATGCGGCGTCGGTGCGCTCCGCGACGCGCAGCACGGCGCTGCGCGCGCGCGGATTCGCGCCGATTTCGGCGCTGGATGCACGCACCGGCCGGCCCATGATCCTAAGCAGCGGTTCTGGCAATTCGCTGGCGCGCACCGGCAAATCCCGGGGCAGCGCCGGGCGCGCGCAGGCCTGGAAGAAGCGCTTGACGAGGCGGTCCTCCAGCGAATGGAAGGCGATCACGGCCAGCCGGCCGCCGCCGGCGAGCCGCTCGATCGCCTGGGGCAGCATCAGCGACACTTCCTCAAGCTCCCGATTGACGAGAATCCGTAGAGCTTGAAAGGTGCGCGTCGCCGGGTCCTGGCCCGGCTCCCGTGTGCGGACCGCCGCACCCACGAGATCGGCAAGTTGGCGGGTCGTGCGGATGGGCGCGTGCCGGCGAGCAGCAACAAGCGCCGCTGCAATCTGTTTAGCAAACCGTTCTTCCCCATACCCCCGGATGACCTCTTTGATTTGGTTTTCTTCGGCCACCGCCAGCCATTCGGCGGCGCTCATGCCCTGCGACGGGTCCATGCGCATGTCCAGCGGCCCGTCGTCGCGGAACGAGAATCCGCGCGCCGGGTCGTCGAGCTGCGGTGATGACACGCCGAGGTCGAACAGCATTCCCTGCACCTGCGCCGCACCTTTTTCGTCCAGTGCTTGCGCGAGCGCGCTGAAGGGCGCGTGCGTGATGGAAAAGCGCGCGTCGGCGAGCGTGCGCGCCGCCGCCACCGCCTGCGGGTCCCGGTCGAGCGCGACCAGGCGTCCGCGCGGGCCGAGCCGCTCGAGAATCAGGCGGCTGTGACCGCCGCGCCCGAAGGTGCCGTCCACGTAGATGCCGTCCGGCCGGATCGCGAGCGCCGCGATCGCTTCGACGGCGAGGACGGGCACATGCGTCATCGGCGCTCACAGCGAGAAGTCCTCCATGCCCGGCGGCGCGCTCGGCGTGCCCGCGAGCGCCTGAGCGAGCTTCGCGTCCCAGCGCCCGGAATCCCACAGCTCGAAGTAGTGGCCCTGCCCCACCAGCATGGCGTCGCGCTCGAGGCGCGCGTGCAGCCGCAGCGCGCCCGAAAGCAGGATGCGGCCCGAGCCGTCGGGCGCGACGTGCTCCTCGAAGCCGAGGAGCAGGCGCTTCCACCAGCTCGCCTGCGGGTGGAAGCTCGGAAAGGACTGCGCCTGCACGCGCACGGGCTCCCAGGCGGCCGGCGGGTACAGGAGCACGCAACCTTCCGGGTGCGCAGTGAGCACCAGATGCTTGGCGTCAGCGAGCAGCGCCTCGCGATAGCGCGTGGGAATGGCGAGCCGGCCCTTTGCGTCCAGCGTGACCACCGTTGCGCCGTGAAACGTTCCACCCATGCCCCGTTTTCTCCAAGGCGGACGGGGCATGATCCACGCCTCCCCTTGTTCCGCCACTTTTTTCTACCTTTTTCCACTTTATGCGACAAAAGGGGGGACGGTCAAGCCAATTCTTTTTGCCTGACAATGACTTAGCAGCGTTTCCTGGGGGTGTTTCTTGAAATTAAAATGCAATATATATCAGAAGCTTATAAAAGCTACTGAAAGTACCGTCTTAAAACAGATGCCAGCTAGCCGCTGGCCAGGCCATCGAGGCGTTTACCCTCTACGCCCAGCTTGGCGCCGGCGGCGCGAATCTCCTGCCACGTCGTGTCGTCCACGGCGATGCCGTCGCGCTCGCGCCGCGCGCGCGTCTCGCGCTCCGGGTCGCCGGCAATGCGCACGCGGTCCGCGCCCGGCGCGGGCGGGGATTGCTTCACCCAGTCGATGAAGGCGCGCGCTTCGCGCTCGAAGACATCCGCCGTACCGAGCTTCGCGGGATCGATCAGGATCGAGAGCATGCCGTTCAGCACGCGCTTTTTCGAGCGGTCGGTGGTGTGCCACGTGCCGCCGCCCGAGAGCGCGCCGCCGAGCAGCTCGCAGACGACCGCGAGCCCGTAGCCCTTGTGCAGGCCGAAGGTGGTGAGCGCGCCGAACGGCTCGATGACGCCGAAGCGCGCATCGACGGTGGGATTGCCCTTGTCGTCGAGCAGCAATCCCGGCGGCAGCTGTTCGCCCTTGTTGTGCGCGACGCGCACCTTGCCCTGCGCCACGCCGCTCGTCGCCATGTCGAGGATGAACGGCGGCTGGCCGGCGAGCGGCACGCCGACGGTACAGGGATTGGTGCCGAAGCGCGCGTCGCTGCCGCCGAAGGGCGCGACGATGGAGCGCGAGATGACGTTGACGAAGCTGATCGAGACCAGGCCTTCGGCCACCGCCTGCTCGGCCCACTGCCCGATGCGGCACAGGTGGTGCGAGTTGGCGAGCGCCATCACGCACACGCCGTGCGCTTTCGCGCGCTCGATGGCGATGGCGGTCGCCTCCAGGCCGATCACCTGGCCATAGCCCGCCTGGCCGTCGAGCGCAACGAGCGCGCCGCCGTCGAGCTTCAGCTGCGGATGGCGGTTCGGCCGCAGCCCGCCTTCCTTCAGCGACTCGACGTAGCGCGGGATCATGCCCACGCCATGCGAGTCGTGCCCGGTGAGGTTGGCGGTGACGAGGTTCTCGGCGACGAGCTGCGCTTCGCGCGGCTCGCTGCCGCCGGCGGCGACGATCGCCTCGATGGCGCGCGCGAGCCGCGCGGCCTGGAACACGTGGGGTTTGGGCATGGGGGCGGAGTTTATAATGGCCCGGACCGCAGCGACGCCGCCATGATCGACAAATTCATCGCCACCGCCGAACAGGCGCTTGCCGACGTGCCCGACGGCGCCACCGTCATGATCGGCGGCTTCGGCAACGCCGGCATGCCCGCGCAGCTGATCGACGTGCTGATCGCGCAAGGGGCGAAGAACCTCACGGTGGTCAACAACAACGCCGGCAACGCCGACGCCGGGCTCGCCGCGCTGATCGGCAAGCAGCGCGTGAAGAAGATCCTGTGCTCGTTCCCGCGCCAGAGCGATTCCTGGCACTTCGACAAGGCGTTTCGCGCGGGCAGTATCGAGCTGGAGCTCGTGCCGCAGGGCACGCTCGCCGAGCGCATCCGCGCCGCCGGCGCGGGCATCGGCGCGTTCTACACGCCGACTGCCTACGGCACGCGTCTCGCCGAGGGCAAGGAAACGCGCCGCATCGGCGACATCGACTACGTGCTCGAATACCCGATCCACGCCGACTATGCGCTGATCAAGGCCGACCGCGCGGACCGCTGGGGCAACCTCAGCTACCGCATGACCGCGCGCAATTTCGGCCCGATCATGGCCGCTGCGGCGCGCATCACCGTGGCGCAGGTGCGCGAGACCGTGGAGCTCGGCGAGCTCGATCCCGAAATCGTGGTGACGCCCGGGATCTTCGTGCAGCGCGTCGTGCGCGTCGCGCCGTTGAGGAAAGCCGCGTGAAGAAACTCGATCGCAAGCAGATGGCCGCGCGCCTCGCACGCGACATCCCCGACGGGGCCGTGGTCAACCTCGGCATCGGTTTGCCCACGCTGGTCGCCGACTTCCTGCCGAAAGACCGCGAAATCGTCCTGCACAGCGAGAACGGCGTGCTCGGCATCGGGCCGCGCCCGGCCGAAGGCGCGGAGGACGAGGACCTGATCAACGCCGGCAAGGAGCCGGTGACGCTGCTGAAGGGCGGGTCGTTCTTCCATCACGCCGACTCCTTCGGCATGATCCGCGGCCGCCACCTGGACTACTGCGTGCTCGGCGCGTTCCAGGTCTCGGTGAAAGGCGACCTCGCCAACTGGCACACGGGCGGCGCCGACGCGATTCCGGCGGTGGGCGGCGCCATGGATCTCGCGGTCGGCGCGAAGAACGTGTTCGTCATGATGGAGCACCTGACGAAGGACGGTAAGTCGAAGATCGTGGAGCGCTGCACCTACCCGCTGACGGGCGCGCATTGCGTCGACCGCATCTACACCGACCTCGCGGTGATCGACGTGAAGCCCGACGGTCTGCACGTCGTCGAGATCGTCGGCGATCTGCCGCTCGAGGAGCTGCAGCGCCTGACGGGCGTCGCGTTGAAGGTCCGCGAGCCCGTCGCGCAATGAAGAAGCGCCCGCAGGACCTGCGCTCGCACCGCTGGTTCGGCGTCAAGGATCTGCGCGCCTTCGGTCACCGCTCGCGCACCGCGCAGATGGGCTACGACCGCAGCGACTACGCGGGCAAGCCGGTCATCGCCATCGTCAACACCTGGTCGGACATCAACCACTGCCATACGCACTTCCGCCAGCGCGCCGAGGAGGTGAAGCGCGGCGTGTGGCAAGCCGGGGGCTTCCCGCTCGAGATGCCGGCGATGGCGCTCGCCGAGACCATGCAGAAGCCGACCACCATGCTGTACCGCAACTTCCTCGCCATGGAGACCGAGGAGCTGCTGCGCTCCTACCCCGTGGACGGTGCCGTGCTCATGGGCGGCTGCGACAAGACCACGCCCGCGCTCATCATGGGCGCGACCAGCATGAACCTGCCGGCGATCTACCTGCCCGCGGGGCCGATGCTGAACAGCCACTGGCGCGACCGCACGCTCGGCTCGGGCTCGGACACCTGGAAGTACTGGGACGAGCTGCGCGCCGGACGCATCACGGAACGCGACTGGCAGGAGATCGAAGACTCGATCGCGCGCTCGCCCGGCACCTGCATGACGATGGGCACGGCGGCGACCATGATGTCGCTCGCCGAGGCGCTGGGGTTCACCCTGCCCGGCTATTCCTCGATCCCCGCGCCCGACTCGAACCACGCCCGCCTGGCGACGCTCACGGGAAAGCGCATCGTCGAGATGGTGTGGGAGGACCTGAAGCCGCGCGACTTCCTGTCGAGGGGCTCGTTCGACAACGCGATCACCACGCTGATGGCGATGGGCGGCTCGACCAACGCGATCGTGCACCTCGTCGCCATGGCGGGGCGCGCGGGGCTCCCCTTCCCGCTCGAGCGCTACAACGAGATCAGCGCCAAGACCCCGGTGATCGCCAACGTGCGGCCCTCGGGCCGGCAGTACCTGATGGAGGATTTCTACTACGCCGGGGGGCTACGCGCGATGCTCTGCGAGCTGCGCGACCTCCTCGACCTGAAGGCGAAGACGGTGAACGGCCGCACGCTCGGCGAGAACATCGACGGCGCCAGAGTGTGGAATGCCGACGTCATCCTGCCGCGCGACAAGCCGCTCAAGGCTTCCGGCGGCATCGTCATGCTGCGCGGCTCGCTTGCGCCCGACGGCGCAGTGATCAAGACGAGCGCCGCCGACCCGAAGTTGCTGAAGCACACGGGCCGCGCGGTGGTGTTCGAGGACTACAACGACATGGCGGCGAGAATCGACCGCGACGACCTCGACGTGGACGCGAGCTGCGTGCTCGTGCTGAAGAACGCGGGACCGCTCGGCGGGCCGGGCTTTCCGGAGTGGGGCATGCTGCCCATGCCGAAGAAGCTGGTACAGCAGGGCGTGAAGGACATGGTGCGCCTGTCCGACGGCCGCATGAGCGGCACGAGCTACGGCACCTGCATCCTGCACGTCGCGCCCGAAGCCTACGTCGGCGGGCCGCTCGCCTTCGTGCGCAACGGCGATCCGATCGAGCTCGACGTCGGCAACAAGGTCCTCAACCTGAAGGTCCCGGAGGCCGAGCTCGCCAAGCGCAAGGCGGCGTGGAAGCGCCCGCCGCCGAAGTACGAGCGCAGCTACGGCGCGATCTTCTCGCGCCACGTGAAGCAGGCGAACGAGGGCTGCGACTTCGACTTCCTCGAGGGCACCGCGCCGACCGCGGAGCCCGAGATCCACTAGCCTACTTCCGCTCGATCACCACCTCGAGGTACTCGCACGGCAGCACCATCGTGCCGTCGCCCGAACGGTTGTCGCCCTCGATGAGCGCGAGGATGTCACGCGTGAGCCCGGCCTGCCTTCCCGCGTCGAGCGCGGCGTAGGTCTTGTTCACCGGCCCGTAGTAGGTGCGGAACACCTCGAGCCAGTGCTCGGGCGAGCGGTAGCGGAAGGTGAAGTGCCGGCTCTCGGCGCGGATCGCCTTCGCCGTCCGGCCGAAGAGCTCCTCCAGCCGCGCCTTCGTGCCCCAGAGCGCCGGCGACTTCAGGCCAGGCGCGGGCGGCACGTACTGGCCGATCGTCTTGAACAGGTGCCCGATGAAGCTCTCGGGCGTCCAGTTGGCGAGGCCGATCCTTCCGCCCGGCCGGCACACGCGCGCGAGCTCCGCCGCCGCCTTGTCCTGGTCGGGGGCGAACATCACGCCGAAGGTGGACATCACCGCGTCGAACGAGGCGTCGGCGAACGGCAGGTTCTCGGCGTCGGCCTCCTGGAAGCGGATCGTGTGGCCCTCGGCCTGCGCACGCGCGCGCCCCGCGTCGAGAAGCGAAGGCACGTAGTCGGTCGAGGTCACCTCGCCGAAGCGGCGCGCCGCAGCGAGCGTGGCGTTGCCGTTGCCCGCGGCCACGTCGAGCACACGGCTGCGGGGGCGCAGGTCGAGCGCCTCGCACAGGCTCTCGCCGACGATCTGCAGCGTGCTGCCGACGACGGCGTAGTTGCCCGTGGACCAGGCGGCCTGCTGGCGGGACTTGACAGCGGCAAAGTCGACGGACGGCGCGGCGGCGGAAAGGGCTGCGGACATGGCAATGCTCCTTGTCGGTGGTTGGGGTGGAGAGCGGGTGCTAGTATTTGCGCCCCCCACGCGCCCCACTTTGCCGATCCGCCGGGATTCTTGATGGATGCGCTTTCCGACCTGCTGCAGGTGGTGAAGCTGAACGGCGCGCTGTTCCTCGACACGCGCTTCACCGCGCCCTGGTGCGTGGAGTCGCGGCCCGCGCGCGACTCGGGCGGCATCTTCGCCGGGCTCGAGCACATCGTGTTTTTCCACGCGCTCACGCACGGGCGCTGCCGCGTGCGCCTGAAGCGCGGCGGCGAGACGCTGCAGGTGCAGGCTGGCGACCTGCTGCTGCTGCCGCACGACGACGCGCACATCCTCGGCAGCGACCTGCAGCTCGCCGCGGTGACCTCGGACACGCTGGTGCGGCCCGCGCCGCCGGGCGGCCTGATGAGCATCGACCACGGCGGCGGCGGCGAAGAGACACGCTTCATCTGCGGCTTTCTCGCCTGCAACCCGCAATTGTGCCGGCCGCTGCTCGACGCGCTGCCGCGCATGCTGCGCGTGCCGCTCGACGACGGCGCGGGCGCGCGGTGGCTGCTCGATCTGCTGCGCCACGGCGCGGCATCCAACTCGGCGCCGGGGCCGGGCTCGGGCACCGTGATGGCCAAGCTCGCCGAGCTCCTGTTCGTGGAAGCCATGCGCCGCTACATCGCGTCGCTGCCCGAAGGGGAGACGGGCTGGCTCGCCGGCTTGCGCGACCGGCACGTCGGCCGCGCGCTCACGGCGCTGCACGAGCGGCCGATGCGCGGCTGGAGCGTGGACGAGCTTGCCTCGGTCGCCGGCCTGTCCCGCTCAGCGCTCGCGCAGCGCTTCAGCGAGCTGATCGGCGTGCCGCCCATGCAATACCTGACGCGCTGGCGCCTGCGGCGCGCGGCCGCGGCGCTTCTCGACACCCGGCGCCCGGTGGCCGCGCTCGCCGAGGACTACGGCTACGAGTCGGAGGCCGCGTTCAACCGCGCCTTCAAGCGCGAGCTCGGGATGCCGCCCGCGGCCTGGCGGCGCAAAGGCGCGCTCAGCGCAACTGCAGGGTAAAGCGCTTTTCCAGCAGGTCGGCGTCGTCGAAATGACGCCGGCCGACGAAGGCCGTGGCGTGGTGGCCCCATTGCCGCATGGCGCCCGCCGAGGCGATGCCCATCGGCCAGAACAGGAACCGCTCGGGACGCTCGGTGCCGGCGATGAGCCCGTCGTCGGGCCCGAACACGCTGGCGTGCCCGCCGCCGGGGCGCGGCAGGGAGCGCAGCGTGTCGTAGGGGCGGAAGGCGTAGCGCGCCGCGGCCTCGACATCCCGCGCCAGGGTCACGCGCTCCACGTAATGCGTGCGCGTGGCGATGCGCACGATCGGCCGGGTCCCTTCGGCGACGCGCGGCAGCGATTGCGGCGCGAACATCCATTCGATGCCGCCGTCGGGCGCGGGCCGCGGCACCGCGCGCGGCGTGGGAAAGAACAGATGGAAGCAGCCGCAGGGGTGCATCGTGTCGTAGACCAGCGGCTCGCCGTCCGGCGCCAGCGTCACGCGCCAGACGACGCCGTCGAGCGCTCCCGCGAGCAGGTCGCCCGGCGAGGCGGGGGGGCGCTCGGAAAACCAGATCGTGTAGACGAGCTGCAGCAGGGTGCGGCCTTCATAGCGCGTCCACGCCGCCATGCGATAGACCGCCGGCTGGCGCGTGTCCACCACGGGAACGCGCCCCGCCGCCGGCAAGTCGAGCGCCCCGGGCCGATCGGTGTCGCCCGCGATCTCGATCTCGAACACCGGCGCGTGCGCGGCGAACAGCGCCTCGAGCGCGTCGCCGCGCGGCTCGGGTATGCCGAGTACGTTGCGCGAGGCGTCCTCGATCGCTGCCGCGAGCGCCTGGCGGCTTTCGGGACGCGCCTCCGGCGGACCATAGCGCACCACCGTCCCGCCCGCGGGCGGCGCCGGCTCGGCGCGAAACGCGGCGCGCACGCCCTGCTGGTAGTCGCGCACGCCGGCCATGAACGGCCACTTCGTGAGCGCGTAGAGGCCCAGCACGCGGCTCACCGTGGAGTAGTCGTCGGGTACCACGGTGCGCTCCAGCAACTGCGCGCGCAACTCCGGATCGGCGAGGTCGGCGTCGCGCAGGCGCGCGCCGCACGCGCGCGCGCGCCCGGGCGGCGGCGCCGCGGGCAGGTTGGCGAGCTCGTGCGCGCGCGCCTCGAGATCGAGCGCCTGCATGCGCTCGACGAGCGCGTGCAGCGCTTCCGCCTCGCCCGCGGCGGAGTCCCGGAAGGACGCGAGCAGCCGGTTCACGCGCAGATACGGGAATCCCGGCACGCGCGCCGCCTGCACATCGCGCACGCGGGCGGCATCGACCTGCGCGTCCAGCTGGCGAAACCATTGCGTGCAATCGCCGAGCGACGGCGCGCGCTCCAGCGTGGCGCAGGCCGCCGCGAGCAGCGGCGCGAGCAGAGCCGCGACCGCCGGCTTCATCGCTCGGCCGCGCGGCGCTCGATCTCGCGCACCATGCCCGCGAACTGGGCCCGGATATTGGCGCGCATCACGAGCTCGCCGAGCAGCGGCGGCAGCGACGCCGGCTCGATGCGGCCCGTCCAGCGCAGCGCGATCTTCCCGCCGGGCACCTCGTCCACGCGGTAGCCGCCGTCCAGGCGCTTCAGGCTGCCTTTGAGCATGTGCACGTCGAGGGCATGCGGCGGCCGCGCCGTGACCAATGCGGTGATCTCCACGGGAAACGAGAGAAACAGGAACCGCGTTTCCCCGCGCTGCTCGAGGATCCAGGTGTTGCCCCGGTGCTCGAGCACGCGGCTGCTGCGCATGCCGGGAACGAAGTCGGCAAGCCGGTCGTAATCGGTGAGCGTGCGCCAGACCGTGTCGTAGCCTGCGTCGACCAGCGCGTAGGCGCGCACCTCCACCGCCGGGCCGCGGCGCGTCGTCTCGACCGACAGGCCTTCGGCCGCGCCGGCGCCGGCGGCCCACAGCAGGATCAGCGCCGCAACCCGTCTCATGCAGCACTCTAGCCGCATCGCGTGAGGAAAACGACGACCTCGCCGCTTTTATTCCCTGCGCCCCTTGCCGCGCGCGAGCCTCTGGTCCATCGTGGCGGCCGTGTCCAGAACCGCCTTCGTCACCGGCGCCACCGGATTCATCGGGCTGAACCTCGTCGCGGCGCTCCTCGCGCAGGGCTGGCGCGTGATCGCCCTGCACCGTGCCGATTCCGACCTGCGCTATCTCCGCCGGCTGCCGGCGGCGCGCGCCGTCGGCGACGTCACCGACGCGGCGTCCGTGCGGCGCGCCATGCCGCACGGGGTCGACGCGGTGTTCCATGTCGCGGGCGATACGGGCCTGTGGTCGAGGCGCGACGCCGAGCAGGACCGCGTCAACGTGGCCGGCACGCGCAACGTCGTCGGCGCGGCGCTCGAGCGGCGCGCGCGGCGCTTCGTGCACACCTCGAGCATCTCCGCCTACGGCCTGCAGCGCGGCCGCATCGACGAGCGCGCCGCGCAGCGCGGCGGCGTTTCGCCCGTCAATTACCATCGCTCGAAGTTCCTGGCCGAGGAAGCGGTGCGCGCCGGCATCGGCCGCGGCCTGTACGCGGTCATCCTCAATCCCGCCGCCGTCATCGGTCCCTACGACCGGCGCAATTACGCGCGCCTGTTCATGCTCGTGGCGTCGGGAAAGCTGCCCGGGGTGCCGCCGGGGTCGCTTTCCCTCTGCCACGTGCGCGAAGTGGCGCAGGCGCACATCGCCGCCGTCGATCACGGCGGCATGGGCGAGAACTACCTGCTGGGCGGCACCGACGCGAGCTATCTGGAGCTGGTGCGCGAGATCGGGGCGGCGACCGGGCGCGCGGTGCCCGCGCGGACCACGCCTGCCTGGGTGCTGCGCGCACTGGGTGCGTGCGGCGCGCTGCACGGCGCGCTGACCGGCAGGCAGCCCACCCTGACGCCGGAAGCGGCGCGCATGGTGACGCGCGACGTGACGTGCGATTGCTCCAAAGCCGTGCGCGAGCTCGGCCTGCGGCCGGTGCCGCTACGCGAAATGGTCGCCGATTGCGCGGCGTGGCTCGCCACGGAGGGACTGCTGCACGGGGTAGAATCCGCGGGCCCCACCCCGTAAGGCCCTCATCCGCCCGCCATGGAGCTGCCGAAGAACGCGTTCAAGCGCGCCCTGCGCGAGGGCCGGACCCAGATCGGCCTGTGGTCCAGCCTGTCCTCGAACTACACGGTGGAGGTGATCGCCGGCGCCGGCTTCGACTGGATCCTGCTCGACATGGAGCATTCGCCGAACGACCTCGAGTCGCTGCTTTCGCAGCTGCAGGCGGCGGCGGCGTATGCCGCGCATCCGGTGGTGCGCGTGCCCTGGAACGACATGGTCACCATCAAGCGCGTGCTGGACGCGGGAGCGCAGTCGCTGTTGATTCCCTACGTGCAGAACGCGGCGGAAGCCGCAGCGGCGGTGGCGCACACGCGCTACCCGCCCGCGGGCGTGCGCGGGGTGGCCGGCACCACCCGCGCGACGCGCTTCGGCCGCATCAAGGACTACGCGAAGCGCGCGCACGAGGAGCTCTGCGTCCTGGTGCAGCTCGAGACCCAGCCCGCGCTCGGCGAAATCGAGAAGGTGGCCGCCGTCGAGGGTATCGACGGCATCTTCATCGGACCGGCCGACCTGCACGCCTCGATGGGCTACCCCGGTGAAACCGCCAATCCGGCGGTGCTGCCGCTGATCGAGGAGTCCATGCGCCGCATCAGGAAGGCCGGGAAGGCGCCCGGTTATCTCTCGCCGGTGGAAGCCGACGCGAAGAAGATGCTCGCCGCCGGCGCGCAGTTCGTCGCCGTGGGCGCGGACGTCGGCCTTCTCGCGCGCGGCGCCGAACAACTTCTTGCAAGGTTCAAGCCATGAAAGCCGACCTCGTCGTCACCACCCGGATCTACGCGCCCACCCAGCAGCGCCTGGACGCGGAGTTCGCCTGCCACAAGCTGCACGAGGCCGCCGACCGCGCCGCGTTCCTGAAAAAGCTCGCGCCGAGCGTGCGCGGACTGGCGACCTTCGGTCCAGCCGGCGCCGACGCCGTGCTCATGGACGCGCTGCCCAAGCTCGAGATCATTTCCAACTTCGGCGTCGGCGTGGACGCGATCGATCTCGACGCGGCGAAAAAGCGCGGCATCATCGTCACCAACACGCCCGACGTCCTGAACGACTGCGTCGCCGACACGGCGATGGCGCTCACCGTGAACGTGATGCGCAAGTTCCCGCAGGCCGAAGGCTACCTGCGCGCGGGACAGTGGGCAGCGAAGGGCGCCTATCCCCTCACCACGTCGCTCGGCGGCAAGACCATGGGCGTGCTCGGCCTGGGGCGCATCGGCGAGGCGATCGCGAAGCGCGCGCAGGCCTTCGGCATGAAGATCCGGTACCACAACCGCCACAAGAAGGACGTGGCGCATGCGTACGACGCGGACGCCGTGACGCTGGCGAAGAACTCGGACGTGCTCATGATCGTCACGCCCGGCGGCGCGGCCACCGACAGGCTGGTGAACGCGAAGGTGCTCGACGCGCTGGGACCCGAGGGCTACCTGGTGAACATCGCGCGCGGCTCGGTCGTCGACGAGCCGGTGCTGCTCAAGTACCTGCAGGAGAAGAAAATCGCCGGCGCCGGCCTGGACGTGTTCGCCGACGAGCCGCGCGTGCCGCCGGCGTTCTTCACCCTGGACAACGCGGTGCTGTTCCCGCACGTGGGCAGCGCCACCACGGAAACGCGCACCGCGATGGGCAACCTGCAGGTGGACAACCTGCTCGCCCACTTCGCCGGCAAGCCGGTGCTGACGCGGGTCGCCTGACGCGCTATTATCGCTGCGCGCTGCACAGGGTCGTTCCAGCCGTTCAACCAAGGAGGAGAGAATGAAAGCCAGATTGTCTTTGCTCGCCCTGGCGGCGGGCGCGGTCATTGCCGCCCCGGCGGCGGCCCAGCAGGTCACCTTCATGACCGGCCCGCAGGGCGGCTCGTGGATTCCGCTCGGCGGCGCGCTGAAAGGCCTGTGGGAGAAGAACATCCCGGGCCTCGCCATCACGCAGACCCCGGGCGCCGGCATCGCCAACGTGCGCGGCGTGGACGAGGGCAAGGCGCAGATCGGCCTGTCCAACTCGAACACCGCGGTGCTCGGCGTGCAGGGCGAGAAGCCCTATCCGAAGAAAGTCACCAACGTCTGCCAGCTGGCGAACCTCTATCCGCAGTACTTCCAGGTGGTCGCGCTGGCGGACGCCGGGGTGAACAGCCTCGCCGACCTGAAGGGCAAGTCGCTGGTGACGCAGCCCAAGGGCAACACGGGCGAACTGCTCACCGAGCAGGTGCTGAAGATCAACGGCATGACCTACCAGTCGCTCGCCAAGGCCAACTTCCAGGCCGGCTATAACGATGCCGTCGCGTTGATGAAGGACGGCCACGCGCAAGTGTTCACGCTCGGCACCACGGCACCGGCCTCGGCGGTGATGGACCTCGCCAGCGCGCGCGACGTGAAGCTCGTGCCGGTGGACGACAAGACGTTCAACGCCGTCAAGAAAGCGAACCCCGGTCACAACAAGCTGATCATCAAGGCCGGGACGTACCCGAAGCAGGACAAGGACGTGCCGGTGATCGGCTACTCGACGCACGTGGTCGTCGCCTGCGACCTGCCCGAGGACGTCGTCTACAAGATGACGAAGACCATGGCGGCCCACGTGGACGACATGGCGGCCGTCGTCAAGGCGATCGCCGGCTCGACGCCCAAGGACATGGCGCTCGACATCGGCGTGCCCTTCCACAAGGGCGCGGCGAAGTTCTACAAGGAAGCGGGGGCGATGTAACGCCCGCACGGGCCTAGGCGAGACGGGGCGGCGCAGCCGCCCCGTTTTGCATGATGGACGTCATTTCCGACGAGAAAGCCGCGACCTCGCCGGCGCTCAAGGCGCTGCGCTGGCTCGCGGGCGCCATCGCCGTGTCGATGTCGCTGTACCACATGTACGTCGCGGGCTTCGGCCCGCCCGAGGCGCTCATCTTCCGCGGCACGCACCTGCTGTTCGCGCTGACGCTCGTCTTCATCCTCTACCCGGCCGGCGCGGGCGCGCGGCGCCTGATCGACCTCGTCCTGCTCGCGGGCGGCTGGGGCCTGGTGCTGCACATCTTCCTCAACTACAGCTACTTCGAGAACCGCATCATCTACATCGACGACCTGAGCGCCTGGGACAAGTTCTACGCCGTGGTCTCGGTGATCGTCGTGCTCGAGGCGACGCGCCGCGTGATCGGCTGGGCGCTGCCGCTCACGGCGATCTGCTTCCTCGCCTACGCGCTGCAATCGCACGTCGCGCTGCAGGTGCTGATGGAGCAGGTGTACTTCTCCACGGAAGGCATCTTCGGGCAAACGCTGGGGGTCTCCGCCTCCTACGTGATGCTGTTCGTGCTGTTCGGGGCCTTCATGGAAAAGAGCGGCACCGGGCAGCTGTTCATGGATTTTGCCCTTTCCATCACCGGGCGCTACGCAGGCGGGCCGGGCAAGGTGGCGGTGGTGAGCTCGAGCCTGTTCGGCACCGTCTCGGGCAGCGCGGTCGCCAACGTCATGGTGGACGGACCGATCACCATTCCGCTCATGAAGCGCACGGGCTTCCGGCCGCCGTTCGCCGCCGCGGTCGAGGCGGTCGCCTCCACCGGCGGACAGCTCATGCCGCCGATCATGGGCGCGGCCGCCTTCGTCATGGCCGAGTTCCTCGCCGTGCCCTACGCGCAGGTGGCGCTCTGGGCGCTGGTGCCGGCCCTGCTCTACTACCTCGCGGTGTTCTTCGCCGTGCACTTCGAAGCGAAGCGCTACAAGCTGCTCGGCGTGCCGGATGCCGAGCTGCCGCGTCTTGGCGCGGTGCTGCTCCTGCGCGGGCACCTGTTCGTGCCGATCCTCATCGTGCTGTTCGGGCTGATGGCCGGCTACTCCGCGCCGCTGTGCGCACTGGTCGGCGCGCTCGCCTGCCTGCCGCTCGCGCTGCTGCGCAGGACCACGCGCGCCGGCATCACGTTCGCTACGGTGTTCGAGGCGCTGGAGGAAGGCGCGCGCAACACGCTCGCGGTGGCAATGGCCTGCGCCTGCGCCGGCGTCGTCATCGCCTGCGTCACCATCACCGGCCTGGGCATCGTGTTCACGCAGCTGGTGGTGGCGCTGGCGCAGGACCAGCTCATCCTCGCGCTCGTCCTCACGGCCATGGCCGGCATCGTGCTCGGCATGGGCATGCCGACCACGCCCGCCTACATCATGATGGTGGCGCTGCTGGTGCCCGCGGTGATCAAGCTCGCCGTCTCGGGCTGCCCCGTGCCGGTCACGCCGGCGTGCAAGGCCAATTTCACGCCGGCGGCGCACATGTTCGCCTTCTACTTCGCCATCCTGTCGGCGATCACGCCGCCGGTGGCGCTCGCGGTCTACGCCGCCAACAGCATCTCGGGCGGGGGCTTGTGGCAGACCGGGCTCGCCGCGCTCAAGCTCGGCGCCACCGGCTACGTCATCCCCTTCATGTTCGTGTTCGGGCCGTCGCTGCTGATGATCGGCAGCTGGGAGCGGATCCTGCTCACCACGGTCACTGCGGTGATCGGCGTGGTGGCGCTCGCCGCCTCGCTGCACGGCTATTTCCTGCGCCCGACCCGTCTGTGGGAGCGCGTCCTCTTGTTCGGCGGCGCGCTCGTGCTGATCAAGCCCGGCGTGATGACCGACGCGATCGGCCTGGCCGCGCTGGCGGCGGTCCTGCTCAGCCAGCAGGCGCTCAAGCCAGAGCCTTCCGCCGCCGCCCGGCGTCCGGTCGAGTAGCCGGCCCGGTCAGGCCGGCCACCCCTTCACTGCTTCTTGCCCTTGTCCTTCGAGCTCTGGCCCTCGGAGCCTTTCCCCTTCGAGCCGCCCGACGCCAGATACGCGTCGACGACCGGCGAGGCATCCGCGTGCGCGTACGCGCCCGCGGCGCCGAACACCAGGCCGCCCGCCACCGAGAGCGAATTGGAAAGCGCCGTCGCTTTCGAGTCGGCTTGCAGCGAGACCTTGCCCGCGCTGGTGGTGCTGGTCAGGTTGCCGTTCACGCGCGTCGTGAGCGCCGGCCGCGCCATGGCGAAGCTGAGCGAGGCGCCCATCGCGCCGCCGATGCTCAGCGTGCCCGCGATGGCGTCGGCGAGCGCATCCACGTCGCCGCTCGCCTTCACCGTGATGTCGCGCGTCGCCTTGATGTCGCTCGCCGCCCCCACCGTGGCCTCGACCTTGCCGTCAAAGTCCGCGACCGCCACCGCCCCGGTAAGGCCGAAGCCGAAGCCGAGCGCGGCTTGCGTGGCGCTCGCCTCCACCTTGCCCTCGGCGTTCGCCTCGATGCGCACGTCACGCACCGTCATGCCCGGGGTCTGCCCGATGTCGCCGTTTACCCAGGCGTGCGTTTCGCCGCCCATGTCCGCGACGGCCGCCGAAACGCCGAGCGCCACGCCCGCGACCTGCGCGCCCGCCTTCGCCGCGGCCTGCGCCTGGTGTCCGGCGACCAGAAGGTGCAGCTCGCCGCCCAGCTTCTGCGCCGCTGCGACCGCGTGCAGCGTCGCCTTGCGCAGCGAGGCGTTGTCGTGCTCGGCGACAACCAGAACCGTCATCAGATCACCTTCGCTTCGTTGCGTAGCTTGTCCACCAAGGCCTTGGCGTCGGCGACTTTCACGCCCGCCTTGCGCTTCGAAGGCTCGGTGACCTTCAGCGTCGCGAGGCGCGGCGCCACGTCGACGCCGAGCGCCTGGGGCTTGAGGACCTCGAGCGTCTTCTTCTTGGCCTTCATGATGTTCGGCAGCGTGACGTAGCGCGGCTCGTTCAGGCGCAGGTCGGTGGTCACCACCGCCGGCAGCTTGATCGCTTCGGTCTCCAGGCCGCCGTCGACCTCGCGCGTCACGGTGGCTTTGCCGTCGGCAATGCTCAGCTTGGAGGCGAACGTCGCCT
>Ga0210114_1000033_pt1 | contig 31273 bp, 28 predicted proteins | sample MayberryNW_TuleA_FD_185524 | JGI IMG/M metagenome (GOLD analysis project Ga0210114, IMG submission 185524) | Wetland microbial communities from San Francisco Bay, California, USA, that impact long-term carbon sequestration - MayberryNW_TuleA_D2... | ecosystem: Environmental > Aquatic > Marine >...
CACGCTCCAAATGGTTGCCGTCGGCGACGCTAGTAAAATAAACGGCGTGCTAGAGAAATACGGCAAAGTAGAAGTCTTCGATACCCATGGGACACTGCTGGGCGGCGCACAGCCTTAATTCCCGCCCGCATGCGCCGAAATAGGCGTCGCCGGGCTTTGGATCTCTTGTCAATCCGCCTCCAGCGCTGGCTTCGGTCTTGTCCCCAAATTGTTCTGCAAATATAATTTGCCACCCCAGTCGATGGAGGGCCAACATGTCCGATGAAGGGTCTGCTGCGCAGGGTGCGTTAAGCGGCCTGCGCGTCCTGGACCTTACCGGAAGAATGGGCGGCTACTGCGGTTTGCTGCTTGCCAACCTCGGTGCCGAAGTCGTTCTCATCGAACCGCCCGGCGGCGATCCGATGCGCCGTGAAGGGCCGTTTAAAAATGATCACCCTCATCCCGAACAGAGCTTGTCCTTTGCTGCTTATCATACCAACAAACGCGGCGTCATCTTGAACCTGGAAGACGACGAAGACCGGCACACCTTGCTCAATCTCGCGCGTGGAGCCGATGTCCTGATCGAGGACAAACCGCCCCGCTATCTTGAGCGCCGCACGCTTGGTTATCACAGCTTACAAGCAATCAACCCCGCGCTAGTGCTGACTTCGATCAGCGGTTTCGGTCAGTCCGGTCCCTATCGCGATTTCAAGGCGCCGAGCATTGTTGCATTCGCAATGGGCGGCTTAATGAATCTCTGCGGGCATCCGGGCCGCGCACCGTTAATGGGCCCGTGTGATGTCGCCTATCATCTAGCTTCAGTGCACGCTGCATTCGGCACTCTCGTCGCTTTGTTCAATCGGCGCGTTACGGGCCGCGGCGAGCACGTCGAAGTATCGCTGCAAGATGTCTTGGCCGCCGATCCCTTTCTACGTGTCATGACCCGGTACAGCGTCACGGCCGAGATTCCCGAGCGCACCGGCCACACCCAGTCGACCACGGTGGCGGAAACTTATCAATGCCGTGACGGCTACGTGCGCATCTTCGTCAATCAAGCGGATCATTGGAGCCGGTTTATCGAGTGGCTCGGTCGTCCCCCCGAGCTGCTTGATCCGAAACTGGAGATCGCCCAGAACCGCCTGCCACTGCGTCAAACGATCGACCGTCTGGTCGAAGCGCGCACACTCAATTGCGGAGCGAAACAGTTCTTCGAAGAATTTCAGGGCCTGCGTTTAGCGGCGGCGCCAATCAATCCGCCAAGCGCTTTCATTACCGACGAACAGACCAGACACCGCAACTACATGGCTCAAGCCGATCACCCCCATCTCGGCCGGCATGAATTTCCCGGCGACCCTTATAAGTTTTCGGAAAGCCCGTGGCGCATTACGCGCGCGGCGCCGCTCCTCGGCGAGCACCAGCTGGAAATTAGCGGCGAATTGGCCGAACCCTCGGGCTGGCGCGTCGAATGCACGAGCGCGGTCGCTGCAGTAGCGAAGGACAAGAATCTTTTCGAGGGAATCCGTGTCATCAGCTTTCCCACCGGCGTCGTCGGGCCGGCGCTGGGCGGGTTGCTTGCCGAACATGGCGCGGAAGTTATTTCAATCGAAGCGCGACGAAGCGGGCGCAGTGCCCAACCCGGCCAAAAATTTCAGCTTGCTTCGGGTCTCGAAGGCAATCGCGATCGCGAACGGATTGCGATTGATATGAAACATCCCGACGGTGTGGCGCTGGCGAAGCGGCTCATCGCCAAGTCGGATATCGTGGTGGAAAATTTTAGCGCCCGGGTAATGGCCAATTGGGGTCTCGATTACCCGCGACTCCGGGAGATCCGCCGGGACATCATTATGGCTAGCCTGCAGGCTTTTGGGCAGACCGGACCGCGGCGCGACTATGTGAGTTTCGGCCCGATCCTCATGTCTTATTCCGGCATGGCATACCTTTGGCGTGATCCAGAAATCGGGCGGCCCGGCGCCGGCTGCCAAACCGCCTTTCCTGATTACGTCGCGCCATCTTACGGGGCGCTGGCGATTCTCGCCGCGTTGCACTATCGGTCGCGCACCGGAAATGGCCAGCATATTGATATTTCCCAGGCGGAAACGGCAGCTTCCATGATCGGGCCCGCTCTGTTGGAATATCTCGTCACCGGCCGGGAACCGCAGCCGCAGGGAAACTTCAACGCCTCGGCGGCGCCCCACGGCTGTTACAGATGCAAGGGAGAGGATCGTTGGTGCGTTATTGCGATTCAATCGCAAGATGAATGGGGTAGCTTTTGCGAGATCGCCGGGCACCGGGAATGGTTGACCGATCAGCGGTTCGCCGAGCCGGCGGCGCGGCTTACACATCGTCGAGAGCTCGACTACTGGATCAACAAGTGGACGGCGAATTACACGCCGCATCAGATCATGATGATGTTGCAGCGCGCCGGTATCGCGGCCGGTGCTGTTCAGACGGCCGAGGACCTCTACCATGACCCGCACCTGCGTGAGCGCGGATTCGCGCGCGAAATTTTCCATCCGCAGGTGGGCTGGGTTACGCGGGCCGGCACGTCAGTTCGTTTGACCCGGCATGGGTTTTCGCCAGCCGGCGAATCTCATATCGCCGGCCAAGATAATGAAGCCGTGCTTGGCGCCGTTCTCGGTATGCCGCTCGCGGAAATCCGCGATCTCGCAGAGCGGCAAGTGCTGCGCTAACCGCCGTGAGAAATTGCCTGCGTGACCCTAGAGGTGCGCGAAACGGGACGTAAGCAAAACTGAACTGCGCGGATTCAACCTCTATTTGGGAGTCCCTGCGACTCAATCACGTGCGATTACTTTTTATCTTCCGGCTTTACGTACTTGACCGTGCCGCCGCCTTTTTGGGAGTGGAGATAACCTTCCACGTCGTTGAGTGGGTTGGTGTAGTAGCGTAGACGATGTTGGACCAAGTCATCGGCGCGCAGCGCCATATCGAACGGTAAATCTTTTTGCATGTACGCGGCGATCTTGGCGTTCTCCAAAGTGGCAGCGTTGCGGCTGGCGAGCTCCTTGGCTAGCCTCTCAACATGGCTGTCGAGTTCCTTTTCCGGCACGACTTCAGAGACCAAGCCTAGGCGCTCGGCTTCGACGCCGGTCAGATTTCTCCCGGTCAGTGATATGTAGAATGCTTTTTTGAATGGGATTCCAGCATGGAAGAGCGACGGCGTTGCGGTAGCGCCGTAGCTGCCGCGGATGACTTCCGGCATGCCGAATTTGGCGCTGTCGGCGGCGACGACAAGATCGTGGCCGTTGATCATGGCCAGTCCGCCCCCGAGACACCAGCCGCGGACCTTGGCGACGGTGACCTGCGGCAGCTTGCGCATCATGTCGACGATTTCGGCGACGCCGCCGAGAGCGCCTGTGCGGCGGCGGCCAGTTTGCCCGCGCATATCATAAAGATCGCGGCCGGAAGAATAGGACTCGCCGGCGCCGCTGGTGACGATGCAGCGGATCTGGTCGTTGTCGGCAAGTATGCGCAGGATGCTGGAAAGCTCGGCCAGCAAGGCGATGCTCAATGCGTTTTTCTTCTCCGGGCGGTTCAGCGTCAGCCATGCGATGCCGCTGTTCTCGTCAATGTTGGAGTCAATGAGTTTGATGTCGGGCATGGTTTTTTTACTCCGTGCGTTTGCAGATTTTGAAAAGCCCGTTCCTGTCGTTTGGCGCACTCCACTCTTGTCACTGGCCAGCCGAGAAACCTTGCGTTCAGGCAGCTGCGAATCAGGATCTTGCTTATGAGAAGCGGTAAAATGCCTTTGCGTTATCGGCGAGAATTTTTTGCTTGGTTGTATCCGCGATATCTTTGCGGCGCACGACTTGGCTTACGCTGTGCGGCCATTCCATGTCCCAGTGCGGATAATCCGAAGCATACATCATGCATTCGTCACCGAATTGCTCGATAACCAGCGGCAGCGCGGATTCCTCCCCCTCGCAGGTGAAATAGCAACGATGATCCTTGATATATTCGCTCGGTAGCATCTTTAGAGGCTCCATCTCGGATTTGCGGAGCAGGTATTTTTCATCAAAGCGTTCCATCCAGTAGGGCAGGAAGCCGACGCCGGCTTCGAGAAATCCGACTTTAAGCTTCGGGAAACGATCGAGCACGCCGTTGGAGATAACTGAAACGATCGACAGCATCTGCTCGAAGGGATGTGACGTCATGTGTACGCCAAGATACTTATGAAAACGAGTGTTGCCGACCGCAACCTGGGCTGTCGCATGAAAGCCAACCGGTACGCCGAGCTCTTCGGCTTCAGCGTAGATCGGATCGAATTGCGGCTGGCCGAGATCCAACCCCTGCTGCACATAGGTCGGCATCATCACGCCGACGGCGCCTTTTTCGGTCACCGCGCGGCGGACTTCCTTCGCTGCCTCAGCGACGACCTGCGGTGCAATGACGGCCGCATAGTGGACGCGATTGCCGCTTCCTTTAAAAAACTCACAAGCCCAGTTGTTATATGCTTGCGCCAGCTCAGTGGCGAGATCGAGCTCTCGCACCAGACCGATGGAGAGCGCGTTGCTCGGGTAGGCGACGGCGACGCCGATTTTTTCTAGGTCGAGATCCTTGCAATATTCGTCGGGATTGGTCGGCTTTCGTCCCGTCGTGCCATTCAAAAAGATATCCCAACCGAAAGAGGGAAAGTACGGGCCGCTGCGCGCGCGATATTTTTCCGGTAAGTAATTTTTGTACGCCGGGCCGTCGAGGTGATGCGCATCGGCGTCGACGATATGGAATTCCATGATTGGATCTCCGATGAGTCAGTTACTGGTTCCTGGTTTCTGGTTTTTTTTTTAAAACACCCGGCGCTATAAATCAGGTTCTTAGTCCTGCAGTCCATGGCGCTGCGCGAGCTTTAGAAACACCGATCCGACGATGATCGTACCAATCGCAATGACCAGGCTAAAGGCCGCCAGCTCGCCGACGTGCCCGTTTTCCCACAGCTCCCAAATTGTCACCGCGACCACTTGCGAGCCGGGTGAGTAAAGGAGCAGCGCAATCGAGAGTTCCCGGAACGTAATCAGGAAGATGTAGATCCACCCCGCCAGCAAAGCCGGCATAATCAGCGGCACCACGACGTGGCGTACCATTTGAAACCAACTCGCACCGCTGGCCATGGCGCCTTCTTCGAGCTCTTTGTGGAGACTTAACAGCGCGGAATGACTGAAGCGAATACCGTAAGGCACGTAGCGCGCGATGAATGCCAATACCAGGATCCAAATGGTGCCGTAGACCGGAACTGGCAACATCAAATACATCTTCAAAATCGCGATGCCCATGACGATGCCGGGAAACACCAGCGGCAGCATCGCCATTTGATCCAAGATCCAGCGCGCTTTAATCGTTGCGCGGACGATCAACCATGCGGCAAAGAACGTAATCGCGACCGCAATAGTTGCCGAGGACACGCTGACCATGACGCTGTTCATTACCGAGCGGATGATGCCGCTGTCGTTGAAGGCGGTGATATAATTATTGATCGTAAGCAGCTCCAGGGCCTTGCGCGACGGCAGCTGGGCGAAGGGAAGAAATGAAGACCAAGCGATGGCGGCGATCGGAAACAGTTGCAGAAGCGGCAAAACCAGCATGAGCATGCCGCCGAGCCAGCGCCATTTGCCCAGGGCGACTCGATGCGGACGGTAGTTCTTGCCACTGATCGTGGTGAATTTATAAGTTTTGCTGGTGATGCGGTAATAGGGAATCAAACCGAGGGCGACCAGCGCGATCAGAATGATCGAATAAGCGCTGGCTTCCCCGTATTTGGGGATCAGACCGCCCTTGATCTGCAAGTAGATCTTTGTTGTCAGCACTTCGACGCCGGCCGGAATGCCGATCAGGGCCGGGATCTCGAAAGCTTCCAGCGATCGGATAAAGGTTAGAATCAAAACCGCAAGCACACTTGGTAGCGCAAGCGGAAAAGTTACGCGCCGAAATACCTGCCAACCGCTGCTCCCCGCGGTCGTCGCGGCCTCTTCAAGCGACGGATCCATCGAACGAAACGGGGTCGACATGAGCAGAAAAACAATCGGGATCCACAAAAAGCTTTCGACCAACACCATGCCGCCCAGCGTAAAAATATTAAAAAAGGGTGTCCCGACGAGCGCCATGCCGACGGCGTTAAGTAAGCCCGCTTTCGGACCGAGCAGCATGATCCAACCAACGACTTTGATGATGCCGGGGATCGCAAACGACACGTAAGCGGAAATATAGGCGAGCTTACGGAAGGGGGCGTCGCTACGCTCGGCCAACCAAGCCAGGGTCGTGCCGTAGGCGAGCGCGACAGCGGAGCTGCCGATCGAGAAAACCATGGAATTCCACAGTAGGGTTTTGACGTCGCCAAGCGACTCGATGATATTGGCGAAATGCTCGATCGTAAAGCTGCCGGCCTGCAGGCCGCGGTCCGTCACGAGGCTGGTGTGGAGGATGAAAAAGAACGGTGGCAAGACGAGATACGCGAGAGCTACGGTGGTGAAGAGAAACAGCAACTGAGCTGGATTGCGCATCATCATATACATGGTGGCGCCCCTCATGGCTTTGACAATCTCAATCAACTTAAAAACGCAAAGCTGTAAACCTGAAGTCGCTACCGGCAGCTATATATCAAAACTGTCCGGCAAGACAATTGAAGCGGACATTACCGCTGAGCACCGATAGCCAGCCGATTCTGGTCAAGTCGGTAACAAACCGGGTCCATGTGTTCGTTGCTGGGCGACTCTTCTCTGGGCTTTTTGCAGTGGCGCGATCCGCCCCTGTGTGAACGTAACGCGCGATCGCCGGTTTGCTTCGGCAATACCGTCACGAACCGGATTGGTGCCGCGACCGTTATTTCGCCACGAATACGAGGAAGTACTGGTAGGGTAGGAAGCTATATTCCTTGGCGAGCCGAAAGCCGTTGGTTTCCATCTGCTTGATTAAATCTTCTCGGGCAATTTTCATCTGCAGAGGCGGGCCGAACGGCAGTTCTTTCTTGTGAAAGTCGATCATGACGATCTCGCCGCCCGGCTTTAGCATCTTTTTCATAAGCGAGAGATATTTCACCGGATTGTCTACGTGGTGCCACACGTCGCAGATGAAAAACCGATTGACCGATCCTTCAGGCAACAGCGGATCGTCGGGATCGGCAAGGATGGAGACGATATTGTTGGTTTTGACCTCTCGTATGCGGCGGTTGATATGGCGGATCATGTCCGGACTCACATCGACGGCGTAAACCTTCCCCTTTTCGCCGACGTGTCGGGCGAGATGGAAAGTGAAGTAGCCTGAGCCGGCGCCGATATCGGCAATCACTTCTCCGGGCTTCAATCCTAATGCATGGACGACCTCGTGCGGTTTTTGATAAGCATCGCGCTCGGGATCCTCGAGAGCGCCGATGTACGCCTTCGGATCGTCGTGCAGGCGATGCATCTGCTGCGGGTCGCGATGCACGGCGTCTTGTGCGGAAACGGGCGCGGCCAAGAACGCCAGGACTGCGATGATTGTTGCAAAGAGCACGGGAATTCTCCTGTTCGTCTCCGATTCCAGCCACTCAACATGTAACATATATTTCGCCGATTCCAATTCTATTCCCGGCAGCGCCGGGAATAACCCTTTACGATAATTTGCGATTCTTCAAGTTGCCTTTCCCGCTCGTTTCGCTGTAATGGTATGCGCAATGGCGCAGACTGAACTCAAACGGCAAATCGGCTTGTTTTCAGCGGTGATGTTGATAGCCGGAGATATGATCGGCACTGGGATCTTCATCTCTACCGGGGCGATTGCAGAGACCTTGCCGACCCCCGGCGGTGTGTTGCTGGTGTGGCTTTTTGGCGGACTGCTCGCCCTTGCCGGTGCTCTCACGTGCGCTGAGTTGTCTGCGAGCATGCCGTACGCGGGAGGCGATTACAATTATATCCGCGAAGCTTACGGCAAGCTGATGGGGTTTCTTTCCGGCTGGTCGTCGTTCCTCGTTACCTTTTCCGGCGCCATCGCGTTTCTTGCCGTGATCTTGAACGGTTTCGTGGCCTTCTTTTTTCCCGTATTGGGGTCGCAAGATGTTGTCTTTTCGATACCCCTGCCGTGGATTCCGATCAGTGCCACGATCGGCACGCTTTTTTCAATTGCGGTGGTGTTGGTGTTGTCGGGACTCCATTGCCTCGGTGTCAGGCAGGGGACGTTGACGCAGAATGTTTTGACGATATTGAAGATCGGCGCGCTACTGGCGATCATTGTCTTTGGTGTAATTTTCGGCAACGGCAACACGAGTCACTTCCAGCCGCTCTTCGACTGGGGAAAGATCGGCAACTCCAGTCTGTTTGGAGCGGCATTCATACCGGTGATCTTTGCCTACTCGGGATGGAACGCGATTATCTACATTGCCGGTGAGGTCAAAGACCCCGAGGAGAATTTGCCGCGCGCGCTGATGTATGGCGTGTTGCTCGTTACCGCACTTTATCTCGCCATTAACGCGGTTTACATCTATGCCGTGCCCGTAACGGAAATGAAAGGCGCGCTCCGCATGTCGGAAGTCGCTACCACCGCGCTGTTCGGTTACAAAACTTCGGCCTTGATCACTGCTATCGTCACGATCTCGATCTTGGGCGCGCTCAACGTGGTGACGATGATCGGGCCACGGATCTACTACGCGATGGCGAAAGACGGGGTTTTCTTTCAGCGCCTTACCTATGTTCACCCTAAATTTGGCACGCCGACCAAGGCCATTATGCTGCAGGCGCTTTGGAGCTGCTTGCTGATTCTTACCAACACTTGGGGTACATTGTTTACCTATGTCAGCGTGGTGATCACGCTTTTCTCTGCTTTCACGATTGGCTCAGTGATCGTTCTGCGTTTTAAACGGCCGGAGCTCAGGCGCCCCTATCGGCTTTGGGGTTATCCGATCGTACCGCTGCTCTTTGTGCTCGTTCATCTATGGATCGTTTGGGGCTCAGTGGCGGAAAAGCCAAAGGAATCGCTAATCGGACTTTTCATCGTTTGCTTGGGTATCCCGGCCTATTTGCTATGGCGCAGCCGGTCGCAAAAATCATCCAGCTGAGTTGGACTTGAGGATCGAAAGTCAGGAGACAGAGTCAGAATAATTAAACAGTAGTCTCCGGTTTATAAATCTTGCATTCTGGACCTCTTGCGTTTTAAAACCATGGCGGTTCGCATCAATAAAGTTTACACGCGCACCGGGGACCGGGGCGAGACGGCTCTGGTCGGCGGCCATCGCGTGCCCAAGGATTCGTTGCGCATTGAGGCGTACGGCACCATCGATGAGCTCAACTCCATCGTCGGGCTGGCCCGAGTGTTCAATGAAGAGAGTCTCGATGCCGGCGAGGCGCACCGCTTCCTGGACGAGGTGCTCTGCCAGGTTCAAGACGAGCTTTTCGATCTCGGCAGCGAATTGGCGACGCCGCCGGAGTTTTTCCAGCAGGGCATGTACCGTGTCGGCAGCGGCGAGATCGCTCGGCTCGAAAAGTTGATGGACAAGTGCCAGAAAGATCTCGAACCGTTGAAATCCTTTATTCTGCCCGGCGGAGGGAGGGTCGGCGCGTACTTACATCAGTGCCGGACGGTTTGCCGCCGCGCGGAGCGCGATGTCTTGCGGCTATCGCGCGGGGAAGAAATCAATTCTGACGTGATTAAATACGTCAATCGTTTGAGTGATTTGTTTTTCGTGTTGTCGCGCTGGATCGCGAAACAAACCGGTGAGCCAGAGTATCTTTGGCAGCGCGGACTGATCGAAAAGGGCAAAAGTAAAAAGTAAAAAGGTAGCGGAAAAGGTACATTGTTCGCGACGGTCTTACAGTAAGCAACGGCGGAGGTTTACGGATGGGGTTATTGGACGGTAAGAAGGCGGCGATTTTCGGCGTCGCCAACGAGCGCAGCATCGCCTGGGCGATCTCGGAGGCATTTCACGCCCAGGGAGCGGAGCTGGCGTTCACTTTTGCCGGGGAAATCCTGGAGAAGCGCGTGCGGCCTTTGGCCGAGGGCGTCGGCTCGAAGATTATTTTGCCTTGCGACGTCACCAAGGATGACGAGGTCGAAAAGGTTTTCTCCACGCTCAAACAAGAATGGGGTGCTATCGATATCCTGATTCACGCCATCGCCTTCGCCAATAAGGAAGACTTGTCGAATCCCTATGCGCAAACTAGCCGCGCCGGCTTTCACCTCGCCATGGACGTGAGCGCCTATTCGCTCGTTGCGTTGGCCCAGCGCGCGGCGCCTCTGATGGAAGGTCGCAACGGATCAATTCTCACGCTTACCTATATGGGCTCGGAAAAAGTGATTCCAAATTACAATGTCATGGGCGTCGCCAAGGCGGCGCTGGAGGCGAGTGTCCGTTATTTGGCGCACGATCTCGGTCCGAAAGGGATTCGCGTCAACGCCATCTCCGCCGGACCGCTACGAACTCTAGCGGCCGCGGGAATCTCGGATTTCAAATCCATGCTGCATCACGTCGCTGGACGCGCGCCGCTCAAACGCAACATCGACGCGGAAGAAGTCGGCAAAACGGCGCTGTTTCTTTGTAGTGACCTGGGCAGTGCCGTCACTGGCGAGGTGCTGCATGTAGATGCCGGATACAATATTATGGGAATGTGAGAGATTGGGTAAATGGAGTGATGGAGTAGTGGAGTGTTGATCTGATTTCCCAATACTCCGCCACTCCAGTACTCCAACATTCCAGTGAGGTTGTACATGGCTATCAAAGAAGTCACGCCACAACAGGCGCACGATATTCTGAACAATGATACAAGCGCTGTTTACATCGACGTGCGCACGGAGCGCGAATTTGCAAGTGGGCATCCGCAAGGGGCGGTGAACATTCCCGTCGCCTTTCCGGATCCGGCGCGCGGCATGATGGTCAATGAAAATTTCGTCACGGTCATCGAGGCGAATTTTTCCCGCGACAAGAAAATCATCGTCGGGTGCCAGGCAGGGCCGCGTTCCAGCGCCGCGGCGGGTTTGCTGCAGCAGGCCGGATTTCAGGATGTTTCGAACATGCTCGGCGGCTTCGGCGGCATGCGCGACCAAATGGGCAATGTGAGCGCGGCCGGCTGGGCTGGCTCGGGACTGCCGGTGAGTCATGATAACGGCGACGAGGTGAGCTACGAGTCGCTCAAAGGCAAAAGTAAAAAGTAAAAATGCAAAATTAAAAAATCCGGATGCGCCGTGGGTGCGTTGCTATTCTCCGATAATTTTTACTTTTTAATTGTGAACCTTTAATTGTTGCCTATGTTGTATTTCAAGCAGATCGAGATCGGGCCGATGCAGAATTATGTCTACCTGATCGGCTCACAGGAGACGCGCAAGGTCGCCGTTGTCGATGCGGCATGGGAAATCGACACGATCCTCAAGATCGCCGCCGAAGACGACATCGAAATCACCCATGCCTTTGTTACGCACACGCATCCCGATCATGTCGGTGGGCGGTTCGCGAATGTCGATATACCTGGCGTTTCTGAACTTCTGAGCAAGTGCAAAGCAAAAGTGGTTGTGCATAAGGCCGAGGCTGATGGGCTGAAGGGGCTGGCGCCATCAGATCTTATGAAGACTGACAGCGGCGACAAAATCGATGTCGGCGGCGTCGAGATTCAATTGCTGCATACGCCCGGGCATACGCCAGGATCGCAATGTTTTCTCGTTGATGGCCGTATAGTCTCCGGCGACACACTTTTCATCGACGCTTGCGGACGAGTGGATTTTCCCGGCGGCAACGCAGAACAGATGTATTACAGCCTGACGCAAAAGTTGGCGGCGCTACCGGACGACACAATTCTCTTCCCCGGCCACAACTACGCGCGGCTGCCGCACGCGACGATTGGCGAGCAGAAAAAGTCCAATCCTTATCTGAAATTTACTTCGTTGAAACAGTTTCTCGGCGCGATGGGGTATCGCTGAGCGCTGCTCTGCTCTCAGCGAATGTCAATTGCGAGTCGCAGATTGAGTTTGGGGTAAAAATGGAGCGCCCTCAGGAAATCTTGAGGGCGCTCCAAAGCCTGTGGCAGCTCAACCTAAGCGTGCCGGTCATAAAGGCTTGCCGACAAACTTGTTTGTCCAGAGGACTCCTTCCTCGGCGGACGGCGTTTGCGATTTGTCTTTGATGATGCCGGCGCCGGCGGCAAAATTGATAACTTTTTTCCACCCCTCAGCCGACATATTTCCCCATCGCGGCATCGCCGGCTTAATGGTATCGAAAGCTAAATCAAAAACCTTCTGGTCCAATTTCCCCGGATTTGAGAAACGATGGGCCCTGAGAGCCGATTTCGCCTCCTCCGGCTTACTGTGGAAGAGCGCGCCGCCGCGGGAAATCGCCCGGGCCACGGCCGTCGCAATCTTGCTATTGGCCTCGGCGTAATCGGGCCGCGCCATTAGCACTTCATACGGATAGTCGGTCAGTTCCGGTACTTCGCCGAGTCCGAGCGGGATCAGCACATAACCCTTGCCGGCGGCTTCCGTCACTTCCGCGGACGGCGGCGAGAGAGCGAATGCATCAATCACGCCGTTCATCAGCGATGAAGGCAACTGAGGCCCTCCTAGATAAACGAACTTGAGCTTACTGGGGTCGCCCCCGGATTTGGTCACGAGAAACTTGAAAATCTGTTCCGATGCGGCGCCGGGACTGGTGGCGCCGATCGTGCCGAGTTGCGATAGCAATTTTAGCCGCGCGTTGAGCGGGCTTTTTCGCGTCAGTTTGTGCTTGTCGGCAATTTCCTTTCGAACCGCGACGCTCAAAGTCAGCGTTCGGTTGTGGCTTTGAATCCCCAGGAGCGGCGCTTGCTCGACATGGGCGAGCACCAAGCCCTCGGATGTCGATGCGCAGAAATTCACCGATCTCCCCACCACCGCCGACTGACAGGGTGAGCCACCGCCGGCGGAAGTGATTTTGACGCGCACACCTTCTTGTTCGAAGTATTTGAGCTGCTCTGCTACCCACAGCGCGCTAAACGCCATGTTCGACACCGCGGTCGCGATCGTGACCTCGGGCATATCTTTTTGTTGCGCCTTAGCGTGTGAAACCAGCACGGCGAACAAAAGCACCGTTGCGAAGATGGCTGAAGTTGAATGACGCCTTATTGCGGCCTTGCATTGCTAGCTCCTTTCCATTGTGAACCCTAAATGTTCCGTGAAATCGTGGCACTGCTTGCGAGACGAATTTTTTTGCGCCGACTACGCGGCCCAGTCTCAGCTAATGATCTTGCGCTTCGCCGCCGAAGCAGTTTCTCAGAACTCTCAGGTTTCGCCCTCAGCAATTCTCAATTGACCATTTTCGCGATGAGACCGGCCTGAAGGAAGTCAGCCGCTCTCGGCACATAAGCAATTTAACGAAGCCGTGCCGGTCACGACGGTTTGCCGACAAACTTGTTGGTCCAGAGCAGGCCTTCGTCAACGGAGGGCGCTCTTTTGGGATCTTTTACAATGCCCGCGCCGATCGAAAAGTCGAGAACTTTTTTCCAGCCCGCCGAGTCCATATTGCCCCAACGCGGCATGGCCGGCTTGACCGTATCGAAGGACAAATCGAAGACTTTCTGGTCCAGCTTGCTAGCGTTGGAAAACTTATGCGCCCGCAGGGCGGCCTTAGCGGCTTCCGGCTTGGTATGAAAAAGAGCGCCGCCGCGGGAAATCGCGCGCGCCACGGCGGTCGCGATCTTACGGTTGTTTTCGACGTAATCCGGCCTCGCCATCAGCACTTCGTAGGGGTAATCGGTGAGCTCGGGTACCTCGCCAAGGCCGAGAGGAATAAGCACGTAGCCTTTCCCGGCAGCCTCGGTTATTTCCGCGGAAGGTGGAGAAAGAGCGAAGGCATCGATGACATTGTTCATCAAGGATGGAGGCATCTGAGGGCCGCCCAGGTATACGAACTTGAGCTTGGATGGGTCGCCGCCGGCTTTGGATACGAGAAATTTAAAAATCTGTTCGGAAACGGCGCCCGGGCTTGTTGCGCCGATGGGGCCGAGCTGAGATAGAACCTTAAGCCGGGCACTGAGAGGGCTTTTCCGCGTGAGCTTGAACTTGTCGGCGATCTCTTTCCGAACGGCTAAGCTAAGAGTCAGAGCCCGATTATGAGCCTGTATTGCTACCAATGGCGCGCCCTCGACGTACGCTAGCACCAGGCCTTCGGAGCTGGATGCACAGAAGTTCAAGGAACGGCCGACAACGGCGGACTGACACGTAGACCCGCCGCCGGCGGAAGTGATTTTGGCGCGCACGCCTTCTTGTTCGAAGTATTTGAGCTGCTCGGCAACCCATAGCGCGCTAAATGCCATGTTCGACACCGCGGTCGCGATCGTGACCTCGGGCATATCCTTCTGTTGAGCCTTGGCCTGCGGCGCCACTGCAACCGAAAAGAGCAGCGCGACCCCAATTACCGAAATCGGTTGAAACCTGTTCCCGTTCTGCATTGCCAACTCCTTTCTATCCTTGAACCCCCACATGTTCCGATTGTATCTGCCATCTTAAAACCCGCTTTTCTATCATCCCGGCGATCTTGTCCATAATAATTACCAGGAACATGAGAACGATGATGCCGACAAAGACATCCGCGGTGCGGAAGATCCCAGCCGAAAGCCGGATAAAAAAACCGACCCCTTCGGTTGCGGCGATGAACTCACCGACGATGGCGCCAATGACCGAGAACGGAATGCTCGTTCTAATCCCGGTAAAAACATAGGGGGAGATCGCCGGCAAGATGACGCGGAAAGTCAATTTCAACCCGCGCACGCGCATGAGCCTGGCAAGGTCGACGTATTCCTGATCCATCTGGCGCATGCCGGTATAGGTATTGAAAAAATTGAGAAAGAACGTCAACAAAAAGACGACACCGACCTTTGACCAGATCCCAATGCCGAGCCAGACGATGAAAAGCGGCGCCAAGGCGGTGCGTGGGATGCCGTTAAGAGCGATGATGATCGGTTCGAAAACCTCCGCCAGCACTCGGCTGCGGCCGAACCAGTAACCCAGCGCGATCCCGGTAATCGCGCCGAGAGGAAAACCGATGGCGATCTCCGTGAACGTGACCCAAGTATGCTGGAGCAAGTCGCCGGAATGAAAACCCGTGACCAGGGAAGCAAATATGCGGCTCGGGCTGCTGATCAGGAACGGTTCAATCCAGCGGCCTGAGGCGAATTGCCAGAGCAGCAAGAATCCGCCGACAATACCGAAGCGGAGCAGCGTAATCCCCAAGCCGCGCGAGCTGAAACCGGCTTCCCGCTTGAGCGCAACATCATCTTGCGCGCTGGCGATTTTGGGTTGGTCCTGGCTTACCTCTTTCGACACGCCGTAATTCCCCGTTTCTTTTTTAATGAGACTGAAGATTGAGCTCGTGGCGAAAGATATTCCACAAGCGCCCATAAGCCTCATCGAATCCCTCTTGCCGGTGAATTTCGAAAATATTTCGCGGCCGAGCCATGGGAACGTCGATGATGTCTTTGATTTTTCCCGGCCGATGAGTCATGACCACGACCCGGTCGGCGAGGGCGACCGCTTCCACCAGATCGTGCGTGACGAACACGATGGTTTGGCGTTTTTGCTCCCATATTTTTAACAGCTCGTCCTGCAGCACCATGCGGGTCTGTGCGTCCAGCGGGCCAAAGGGCTCGTCCATCAGAATAACCGGCGGCTCATAGGCCAAAGCGCGCATGATCGAAGCTCGCTTGCTCATCCCGCCCGATAACTGCGCCGGATAATATTTCTCGAAGCCGGTGAGGCCGGCCAGTTTGATGAAATGATGGACCTGCCGCTCGCGTTCGGGGCGCGGAAAGCGCTTGGAGTCGAGACCGAAGCCGACATTTTCTTCCACGGTCAGCCACGGGAAAAGCTTGCTCTCCTGCGGCACGTATCCAACCCGGGTGTTAAGTCCGCGCACCTCATCGCCCTGAAAGAGAATCCGTCCGGAGGACGGCGGGGAAAATCCCGCGATCAGCTTGATTAACGTCGATTTGCCGCAGCCGCTCGGTCCGACGACGGTCACGAACTCGCCATAGGGTACATTCAGGCTGATTTCTTGGAGCGCCCGAATGGCGCCTTCTCCGGGGGTGCGGAAAAGCTTGGAGACAGCCTCGACCCGAATGACCGGGTTGTCTCCGGGAGCGGTTTCAGCACGCGTTTGTGTAATCGTCTCGCCTGAACTCATCGCTTGCCGATTTTCCGAAACACGTGTTCCGCCATGACTAGAACCCACTGTCGTGGTTGAGTCAATCGCTGCAACTCAAAGTCCGAAACTCTATATCATAACTTCCGTGGGGTTTCCTATGGGCGGACGACATTTATCCCAAGGGGATCTTAGCTTGCTTTTGGCACTTGCGTTCGGATAGTTTGTGAATCGAAAATTTACTAGCGGAGGAAGCAGTGAAAATCATCAGCGAGACGATCATCAAGAGCAACAGCGGCAAGACCTTCGAGGTCAGAAAAGGCGAGATCATACGAATCATCGGCGAGTCCACCGCGGATTACGTCGTTTTCAATTTGCGCAACGTTAAAGAGCGTTTCGACCAGGCGCGGACGAAAGTCGATCAGGGGAAAATTTACGTGACGACCGGCGACGTTCTGATTTCGAAGTACAACAACGTCATGCAAACGATCGTCAAAGACACCTATCGTGGCACCCATGACATGGAAAAAGGCATGTGCAGCACTTCTTTCTACAAGAAATGGGGCGATGAAATTTTCAAGATATACGGCGGTGTTTGGAAAAGATTGGGAAGAAAAAAAGTCGTCGCACCCAAGCACGGCTGCTGGGAAAATCTCGCCAGGGCTTTGAAGCCGCACGGCGTTCTCAAAGAAGACGTGCCGAGCCCGCTCAACATCTTTCAAACCATGGTGATCAACGCCAAGACCGGCACTATGCGTTACTCGATGACCAGGCCTCGTGCGGGCGGCGACACGATGGATCTCCGCTCCGAAATGGATTGCCTGGTGGGCATCAGCGCCTGTCCCGAAGGCGGGCGGGGAAAAGATCTACAAATAGTAATTTATAAAAACTAAGGTTCCAATTGCTCCAACGTTCGAATAGTTCCGGGTGGTTTTCCCGGCGAGATCGATTGGAACATTTGGAACGGCTGGAACGTTTGGAACTGACCTACTTATATAATTTGTCAATAAAACCGCTCGCCTCCAACTCCTTTAAAAAACTGATGTCGGTGAAGTCAGAAGGTTTGGCTTGCGCGGCTTTTGGGTTTTTGGCCTTCAACTGGTCGAGGTAGAGCTGGATGCCCGGCTCGGTCGGGTACGGAACCTTTTGAGTCAGTTTGGCGACGATCTGATGATAAGCTTCTTCGACCGATTTTTGGTCCTTGATCGCCAGATACTTCTGTAAGACTTTTTGCGCGCCCTTCGGATTGCTCAGATTGTAGTGGCTGGCTTCGACGTACGCCCTCAAGAAGCCGCGCACCGTGTCGGGCTTTCTCTTAATATAGTCACGCGTGGTGGCGACGCCGTTTAACTGCCACTCGACATCGAGCTTGGTGAAATCGAGCATCGGCCGCAGGCCGATCTCTTTGGCTCTTAATGTCTCCGGAGCCTGCAAGAGCGTCGCTTGCAACGCGTTGGTTTGCATCGCCGCCAGGCGTGATGGAATCGAGCCGGCTTGCACGTAGGTGACTTCGGTCTCTTTTATTCCGAATCGGTTTAGCACGGTGAGCGCGGCGGCATTGTCTGCACCGCCGATGCGGCTCACGCCGAACTTCTTGCCTCTCAGGTCCTCCACTCGTCTGATCTCGTCGGTGACAAAAAGCACGTAGGGAAAGCGATTGGCTCCGCCCGCAACCAGCACAGCGCCGGACCCTTGTAAATTGCTGGTGACCACTGCGGAAGCTCCGGCGTGGACGATCGGTGTTTCACCCGATACCAGGGCCGTGACGGCGAGCGGCGCGCCCACGAGCAACACCAAGTCGGCGTCGAGCCCATGCTTGGCATAGAAGCCCATCTCTTTTGCCGTCCAGACGTTCGCTTGAGTCGGCGCAATCACCGTGTAGGCGACGCGAAGTTTTTCCAAGGTCTGCGCGTTCGCGAGCGAGTAATGCAGCGACACCGCAGAGGCCAGGAAAACTATCAATCCAAATCGTCGCAAGATCCGGCTTCTCATCGTTGCTCTCCCGTGTTTCGGGTTTGACCTGCGGATCCGATCGGGTTGATCGCTGGTCGTGCCCACAATACATTTTGGCAGCCAATATCACATGCTTTTACGCGTGTGACAAATGACGGACTGGCGGAACCTAAAGCCCAGGATCATTGAATCGCCATGCGCCACGGCATCAGGCGCCGATCTAAATACTGAATCAACGCCAACAAACCCATAGCGAGCAGGACGATGGTAAGGATGGTCGCGAAGAGAGCGCTCGAGTTGAACGATGCGCTAAACGTCATCAGCATGGCCCCGAAGCCGACCACGGCCAGAATCATTTCCCCAGTCACCATGCCGAGCACGGCGCGGCCCATGCCGAGGCGAATGCCCGCCATGATCATCGGCATCGCGGCGGGCACGATCACTTTCAAGAACAACTCGCTCTCGCGCGCGCCGAAGGAACGGGCCATTTCGGTCAGGGTCGGATCGACGTTGCGCACGCCGGCGGTGGTGTTAATTGCGATGATGACGAAGGCGAAGAGGAAAACGATCCACACGCGCGAGTGAAGACCTAATCCGAATGCGATCACGAGAAAGGGTATGAACGAAATCATAGGCACCGCGAGCATTGCTGTCATGTAAATTTCAAGAAACGATTCGAGACGGCGATAGCGACCCATCAAGAGCCCCAGCGGGACACCGAACAGCACCGAAACAAAAAAGCCGATAGCGAGGGCTTGGAAACTAACGCCTATCGCCTGGAACAGCTGACCGGAGATGAGCAGCTCCCACCAGACGCTTATTACCCGAGACAAAGGCGGGAGCAGGTGGGCGTTACCACTGCGACCCGCGATCTCCCAGATCGCGGCGAGCGACCCTAGCGAAATGAGTCTGAGCGTGCTCGCCTTCATTCCGCTACTTACGTCCGATTTTTTTGAGTATTCGGTCCAAAGGGCCGGTTTCGAAGGACTGCCTGAAACTTACGGCGCCTTTCTTGAGCAGCCCGGATTCCTCGAAGAATTTGATGCTCGCCTCGCCGCGCTCTTTGTCGGCGCCTCCGTTAATATCCCAGATGCGAAGCTCTTTGTAAGTGTCGGCGATGGCGTCGACGAGACCGGGCTTGGTTTCAGGCAGCAGTCTTAGGGCGTTTTCTCTGACCGATGCCGACCGCTCCTCGGCATTGCGATGCGCCCTGAGAATTGCTTCGAGCACGCGTTCCACCGTCGCGGCGTTTTTTTGCAGGTAATCCGCGCGCGCAAAATACATGGAGCCGATGAGCTGGGGAAAACTTTTGGCGTAAGAGATCATGACATGAAACTGGCCTGGTTTAGCGCTGAGAATATTCAAGACATCGCCAATCTCCGCCGGTGTCGCGTCCAACTGACCGCGCATCAATGCTTCGGCGCGAATTTCCGAGCCGGGGATGATCATCCACTTGGGACTGATCTTGTAGTGTTGCGCCATCCATTTCACTAGCGCCTCAGTGACGGTGATCGGTGCATGATACCCGACCCGCTTGCCGTCCAGTTGTTTTGGATCCTTAAGCGATACCGGCGTGACCAACTGCCATTCGTTGCGCACCTGCTCGCCTACGATTCGCAGATTCATGCCGCTTTCAACGGCTTTAATGACCGCGATGCCGGCGGCGGAGCCGATATCAGCCTCCCCTGCAACCACTGCCTGGACGGCAAGATCGGTTTTGGGAAAAAACGTTGGTACGACGTCGATGCCCTGTTTCTTTAACTGCTCCCATGCGAGCAGAGAGGGAATATCGCCCATGTCAGCCGAGGAAGGATAAGCGAATCGCACTTTGTTCTGCGCCTGTGCTTGACCTCCCCAGGGGAAGGCGACGATGACGATCAAAAGCAGTGCTGATAATCTCGCGAGTAAATTAGTCATGGGCGTTCCTCCTCCGTGAATTGAAATTGTTCCAAACTGGTTTTGTCGGCTCCGCCTCGTTACTTTTCCCGTACCCCGGAGGGTCAAGGAGTATTGACTATTCAACTGCGATTTCCGCTTTCCATCCGGTGAGCCTGCGGTCGATCCAATGCACGGCTTTCATCGTCAATAGGGCCACCATCAAGACCGTCAGAATGACCGCAAAAAGTGCGTCGGTGGCGAACGATGAGCCGTATTGCATAATCATAGCTCCGATGCCGGTAAGCGTGAGCAACATTTCCCCTGTAACCATGCCCTTTACAGCGCGGCCGATGCCAAGGCGCAGACCGGCCATTATGGCGGGCAGGGCGGCCGGCAACATGATCTTAAAGAAAATTTCTCTTTCTCGAGCGCCAAAGGAGCGCGCCATCTCGACGAGAACCGTGTCGACCTGTTTGACGCCGGTCATGGTGTTGATGATGATAACGAACACGGCAAAAAGAAAAACCACGGCGATCCGCGATTCCACGCCGAGACCGAACCAGAGGATGAATACGGGCACGAAAGCCGTGCTTGGCGCCGACATGAGAGCGTTAACATAAAGATCAAAAAAATGCTCGACGGCCCGAAAACGTCCCATGAGAAGTCCGAGGACGATGCCGAACAACATCGCCAGGCTAAAACCGATAGCTAGCGTGGTGAGGCTCATGCTGAGATTGGCAAGTAGTTTGCCGCTGCTCAGCAGTTTCCACCAGGCAGCGCCGATTTGCGATAACGGTGGAATGAGAGTGGAGTTCATCGCTCGCCCGGCGACCTCCCAGAGGACCGCCAAGGAAAGAAAGGAAAGAACGTTGGTGCCCACGCGACTACTCAATGGTTCTCCATCGCCTTCTTGAGACTCTCCCAGATGTAGTTGGTTAAATCGACGAACTTTGCGTCGCGTCTCACCTCTTCGGATACCCGCGGGCGCCGCAGCGGCACGTCGAGAATTTCCGCCACCTTTCCGGGCCGCGGTGTCATCACCACAACGCGATCCGAAAGATAAACCGCTTCGTCCATACTATGGGTGATGAAGATCACCGTCTTGCGCTCGCGCTGCCACAACTCCAAAAGTTCTTCCTGCAAGAGTTGGCGGGTTTGCGCGTCGACGGCGCCGAAGGGTTCGTCCATGAGCAGGATGGAAGGGTTGACCGCCAAGGCACGGGCGAGCCCGGCACGCTGCTGCATGCCGCCGGAGAGTTCGTGGGGATAATGATTTTCGAAGTCGGCTAAACCGACGCGTCTGAGATAATCGCGCGCGGTCTTGGTTCGGTCTTCTTTGGGTAGTCGGCGCAATTCGAGGCTGAACTCTACGTTGGCGAGGACGGTGCGCCATGGCAGTAAAGCGAAAGCTTGAAATACGACGGCGCGGTCGGGCCCCGGCGCGGTGACCTGCTTGCCGTCGATGAGAATCTTGCCGCTATCACAAGGGATTAAGCCGTCGATCATCTTGAGCAAGGTGGTTTTGCCGCACCCGCTCGGCCCGATAATGCTGACAAACTCGTTCTCCCGGATGGAAAGACTCACATCCGCCAGCGCTCTGACTTCCGTGGTTTGTTCTTTGACGGTTTTGTGAAAGCTTTTCGAGACCGCCTGGATCTCGACCAGGGAGTTCGACTCGTTCCATTTGTTCGAGACGTTCAATTCGTTCAAGGCGTTTGAAGATCGAACCGGTTGTCGGACGATTTGAACGGTCTGAACGTTTTGGACCGGGCCTTCATTTGCCGGTGATTGCCTCATCGTCTCTGCCTGGTTCGTATGGCCGCGTGTCGCGCGCAAGATCGATTTTGTTGAGCACCTCGTCGGGCGCCTGCGCTTCTTTTGGAAAATGATATGGCGGCAGCGGCTTGGTCGCATCAAAAATCAATTTGGTTTCCATCGGTCCTTTCTCAAGCCGGTTGAAGCCGTAGGCCGTGGGATTGAGATGCGAGCCGATGATGTTGGGAATGATTACCAGGTCCCGATCGGCCTGGAAGCGCATCGCGAGCGCCCAAAGCACTTGAGTTTCGTTGAACACATCGACATCGTCGTCGACGACGATCACATGTTTGATGTTCGGGTCGGTGACTATTGCCGCAAGGGCGGCCTGTTTCGGATCGCCTTCGGCTCTTTTTTTGACCGAGATATAACAATGCGAGCGGGCGGCGCCGGAGATCGGCATGTTGACGCCGGTGGTGCTTGGCACGACATCCTGGATGCGCTTGAGCAAACTGCCCAGCCGCGGCGCGGCGCCGATGATATTGTGCTCAAAATGAGCGCTATGGATGCATTGATAGATCGGATTTTTCCGCATTGTGATCGCGGTGACTTCGATGTAGGGTTGTTCGCCTTCTTTGTAGTAGTAATGCGGCCATTCGCCGAAGGGGCCTTCGTAATGGCGCTTTTTCGGCGGCACGATGCCTTCGATGATGATCTCGGCGCGGGCCGGCACCATCAAATCGACCGTCTCGGCCTTCACCACTTCCAGTGGCTCGCCTAAAAACGCGCCCGCGATCTCCAGTTCCGAGCCGATGCCGGCCTGTTTGCTGACCGCGGCCATGTTCAATGCCGGATGATGGCCGACGGCGAGGGCCACTTCCATGGCTTCGTTATGATCTTCGTATTCCGCACGCACATAGTTGGCGTGATTGGCCGGATTGACCATCAGGCCGAGCTGTCTCTTGCCCTGCTTTTGGTGGCGGTAGATGCCGACATTGACCGCACCGGTGCCGCGCTCCTTGCAAATCATCGCGGCCGCATTGACGTAGGCGCCGGCGTCGCCCTCATTGAGAGTCAGAACCGGCAAAAGATCGAGATCCGCAGCATCGCCTTTGAGGATGACTTCCTTGCACGGCGCGTCCCGCGCAGGAATTTCTTTAACCGGTACCGGATTGTGCTCCCGGTGCGCCAGATCTTTGACCATCTGCGGCACCGAAGGTGAGCCCAATGACAATGCCAGCCGTTCATAGGTGGCGCCGAGATTGATCACCAGTGGAATTTTCGATCCCTTGATGTTTTTGAAAAATACCAATGGAAATTCATTTTTTCGTTCGAACTTCTCGACGATGGCGCTGGCTTCGTAACGCGGATCGATTTCTTTATCGACAACCACGACGTCCTTGGGGCGCTTTTCCAACAATTCATCCAAATAACTGCGAAAATCTTTGGGCATTTAGCTTACCTCCGACTCGATTTCGGTGCTTGCTCAGCGACCCGGGTCCCGGATTATTGGCTAAGCTATGCGCGCAATTGCGCACGACTGTCAAGCCGAGCCTTCCTTGACACCTCCCAGCCGTTCTTTTAACTGTAGCCGCGGGCATGAAGATGCGAAAACTGCCGGTCCAATGGGGCATCAGCCTGCCGAATCGCGGCGCGCTTTTTGGCCTCACCGACGTCGATGAGTTGATCGAAACAGCGATAGTTGCTGAGCAATCCGGCGTGTTCGAATCGGTCTGGTTGGGCGATAGTTTGATTCACAAACCGCGTCTTGAAGCGATCACCATGCTGGCGGCGGTGGCGGCACATACCCAAACAGTACGCCTCGGCACGATCTGCATGGCGTCTTTCCCGGTGCGCCATCCGGTCTTGCTTGCGATTCAATGGGCATCGCTCGATCAGATCTCGAAAGGTCGAGCGCTGCTCGGCGTGTGCATCGGCGGCGGGCACGAAGGCGAGCTCAGCGCCTTCGGCGTGAAGCGCGAAGAGCGCGTCGGGCGGATGACAGAGGGAATCGAACTGCTGCGGCAAATCTGGAACGACAAAGACGTCGTGCACCGCGGTAAGTTTTATACGCTCGAGGGATACAACATCGTGCCCAAACCGGTGCAAAAACCGGCGCCGATTTGGATCGCCGTCAGTCCGGATCGCGAGCAAGCCGGGGACAAGGTCGTCGATCGAGCGATGCGCCGCGTCGGGACGATGGCCGACGGCTACATTACCATGGGGGTGACCGCAGAAGAGCTTGGCAAACGTTTAAGAGTTATTGAACAAACCGCCAATGGGTTGGGCAGGGATTTGTCCCATTTCGAAGTGGCAATCCACGGCATGGTCAACATCAACGACGACCAGCAAACCGCCTACGCTCAAGCCAAAGATTACTTTAACCATTACTACGGTCCGACTTACCCGCCCGAAAGTTTGATCAAAGTTTGGCTGGCGCACGGACCACCGAAGGCCTGTGCGCGATTGATTCAAGAATGGATCGACATGGGCATCACCACGCCGGTGCTGCGTTTTACTGCGAAGGATCAACTCGCTCAGATGAAGCGATTTATCGATGAAGTCTTGCCTTTGTTGCGGTTGAACTAACGGCTCGATGGTTGATAAGAAGGAGCAAAGACTGGAGTGTTGGAGTAGTGGAGTGATGGAGTGTTGGGCCGGAACTCCGAAACCCAGTACTCCAATACTCCATTACTCCAATTGAACCTTAGAGGTTGTCTCATGTTTGAAGATCTGAGAGGTTTTCTCACTCATCTCGAAGGCCAGAAGCAGCTCCTCCGGGTCAAAGATCAAGTCGACGTCAAGTACGAGATCGCCGCAGGCATGCGCAAGACATCCGACGTCCAAGGACCGGCGCTGCTCTTCGAGAACGTCAAAGGGTATGCCGGCTGGCGCGTTCTCGGCGGGCTGTACGCGACGCGCAAGCTGGTGGCGCTCGGCCTCGGTGTCCCGCAGGAGCAAATGCTCGAGCGCTACTTGACCTTGGAAGACAAGCGCATTCCACCGGAAATCATTGCGCAGGCGCCGTGCAAAGAGATCAAGTGGACCGGCGATCAAGTCGATCTGTCCAAGCTACCGATCGTCACCCACGCGGGCAAAGACTGCGGCCCTTACGTCACGATCGGCGTACAAGTCGGCAAAAACCCCGACACCGCCATTCGCAATCTGTCCATCCATCGGATGTTGGTTCTCGGCAAGGACCGGCTGTCGCTATGGGCGCCTGCGGATCATCATTTGGGCCGTATGATCTTGATGGCGGAAGAGAAGAAAAAAGGTTTGGAAGTGGCGACGGCCGTCGGTGTCGATCCGGCCATTGTCGTCGGCTCACAAGCGCGAGTGCCGTTCGGCATTGATGAGTTTCACGTTGCCGGTGGATTGCGCGGCGCCGCGGTGAAGTTAACCAGATGCGAAACTATTGACGTCGAGGTACCGGCTTTTGCCGAAGTGGTCATCGAAGGCGTGACGATCCCCGGCGAGCGCGTTGCCGATGGTCCCTACGGTGAATATCCCGGCTGCTACAGCGAAGCCAAGCAGGCGCCGGTGCTCAAAGTCACGGCGATCACCATGCGCAATAATCCGATCTGGCAGACCGCGCTTACGGGCATGCCAGTGACGGAGAATCACACCTTGATCGAATACGGCAACGCCGCGGTGGTGTATCGCGAAGTGAAAAAGGTCGTGCCGGAAGTGCGCGGCGTTAACATGACTCCCGGCGGGACATTCCGCCATCACGTCGTAGTTTCGATCAAAAAGCGCGCGGAGAACGAAGCGCGCAACGTTATTTTGGCGCTTCTTTCCATGGGCATCGGCCTCAAGCAAGTGATTGTCGTCGACGAAGATATCGATCCTTTCGATCCAATGCAGGTGGACTGGGCGATGGCGACGCGGTTCCAAGCCGACAAGGACGCGATCATTATCCCGAATATTGCGTGCTCTACATTGGATCCGTCATGCCCCGAGGCGCGGGTCACGGCGGGTTTGGGGATCGACGCCACCGCGCCGATGAAAGAGCATTGGCGTTTCGAAAAGGTCGAGATTCCCGGGGTCGATAAGGTGAAATATATTTAGAGCTCGGAGAGAAGATTACTCGCGCAAAGGCGCAAAGAACGCCAAGGCCGGAAAATTATCTTTCTTAACTTGGCGCCTTTGCGACATGGCGGGAGACAACTCTAAGTTGGTTTACGTCACGTGAGAAACTTCGATTATTTGGAGCCGACTTCGGTTGCTGAAGCGTGCGCGTTACTCAAGCAACACGCCGGCGAAGCCAAAGTCTTCGCCGGCGGCTCGCATCTCACCATTCTTATGAAACAGGGGCTTTATCAGCCCAAAGCATTGGTCAATATTAAAAAGATTCCGGAACTTAAAGTTCTCAAGTTCGATGCCAAAGAGGGCCTGATGATCGGAGCGTTGGTCACGCATCGCGAACTCGAAACCTCCGCACTCGTTAGGGAGAAACTACCGGTTCTCTGTGAGGCGGAAAGCGAAGTTGCTAATATCCGCGTCCGCAGTATGGGGACTGTCGGCGGTAATCTAGCGTCGGGCGAACCGCTGACGGATTTGGCGCAAATATTTATTTCGCTGGACGGCAAGCTAAGAATCGCGGGCACGACAGGGCAACGCACGCTTGCGGTCGAAGAGCTGTTCATTGATTTCTACACAACCAGTTTGGCGGAAGACGAGATCATCACCAAGGTCGTGGTACCGCCGTTGCCGCGGCAATCCGGCATCGAGTACATCCGCTTCTCCAGCAGCTCCGTGGTCGACAAACCGTCAGCCGGAGTGGCGGTTCGGCTTACGTTGAACGAAGAAGACGTTCAAGTCGCGCGCATCGTGCTCGGCTGTGTTGGCCCGACGCCGGTGCGCGCAGTCAAGGCCGAAGCGTTGGTTCTAGGCAAGAAACTCACGGCGGCGCTCATCGCGGAAGCAGGCGCGATGGCGTCACGAGAATGCAGCCCGTCCGCCGATCTGCGCGGCTCAGAACAATATAAACGGGCGATTGTCGGAACTCTGGTACGGCGCGCATTGAAGGCGGCCTATCAAAAGGCGTTTTCTTCATGAGGGGAAAACATTAGGCGCTCAATTGGCAATAGCGACATCCCTGAATTGCTATACGACAATGAAACGTACGATTTCCCTCAAAGTAAACGGCGTCGAGCGCCGCGCCGAAGTCGAGGCGCGCACGACGCTTTTGGATCTGGTGCGGGAGCAGTTCGGCCTCACCGGCGCGAAGCTTGGCTGCGATATTCAAGTTTGCGGCGCGTGTACATTGCTGATTGACGGCAAGCCGGTCAGTGCCTGCTCCTTTTTAGCTGTCGATGCCGATGGTTGTGAAATATTGACTGTGGAGGGATTGAGCACAAAGGACCGGCTTCATCCGCTGCAGGAAGCCTTCATGGAGTTTGGAGCGCTGCAATGCGGCTACTGCACGTCGGGGTTTCTACTCAGCGCCAAGGCGCTGCTCGGAGAGTGTCCGCAGCCTTCCGAACAACAGATCCGACAATACCTGGCGGGGAATTTTTGCCGCTGCGGCTGCTATCAGGAAATCGTCCAAGCGATTAAGAATGTCGCGTCAGGAGTAAGGAGTCAGGAGTAAGGAGTTTACGGAGGGCGAACTTCTAGCTCCTCACGATTTACTCCTCACCCAAATCACTATGGAACTAGCAGAGATTGGAAAAACCTTTCGCCGTTTGGATTATCAAACCAAAGTGACCGGGAAGGCGCACTATCTGGCGGACATGAGTGTTCCCGGCATGTGTCACGGCAAGATCTTGCGCAGTCCCTACCCCCATGCGCGAATCACCCGCATCGATGCTTCCAAGGCGCTAAAACTTCCCGGAGTGATGGCGGTGCTCACGCGCGACGATATTCTCCACAATCAGGGCATTGAGCCTTACTACGGCCCAGTCTTTAAAGACCAGACGATCGTCGCTGTGGAGAAAGTGCGACACGTGGGCGATCCCGTGGCGGCTGTGGCGGCATTGACAATCGATGCCGCGGAAGAAGCGCTTCGTGGGATCGAAGTGGAATACGAAGAGCTGCCGACTGTTCTCGACGTAAAGCAGGCCTTAAGACCAGGGTCGACCCTGGTCCATGATTCGGTCAAGCTGCCGGCTTCCGGCTTCGCCGATCTGGCCGAGATCAAGCCGGTGGAGGGCACCAACGTCTGCACCCATTTCAAGCTCGATCGCGGCGATATCGAAAAAGGCTTCGCCGAGGCCGATCAGATTTTCGACGACACTTTTACCTTACCGGCGACGCAGCACTGTTTTCTCGAGACTCATGCGTGCATCGCGTCCTTCGAACCGGGCGGTCGCATCACGGTTTGGGCAACCACGCAAAACCCTTTTGTCGTACGCACCCAGCTCGCCAATATTTTTAAAGTGCCTGTGGCAAAGGTGCGCGTGATCGTACCCTATCTCGGCGGCGGCTACGGCGGCAAAGTTTATCCGAAGATCGAACCGATCACCGTTGCGCTCGCGCAAAAGGCCGGGCGGCCCGTGCGTGTGGTGCTCAGCCGCGAAGAAGTCTTTTATACGATTACCAAGCATGCCGCCGTGATTCGCATGAAGACCGGCGTCACGAAAGACGGCACGTTGGTCGCGCGTGAGTGCGAAATCCATCTCGATACCGGCGCCTATGCCGAGATCGGGCCGCGGGTCGCGAAAAAATCCGGCTATACGGCGGCGGGTCCTTATCGGATTCCCAACCTCAAAATCGATTCCTATTCCGTCTACACCAATAAGCCCCCGGCGGGCGCTTTTCGCGGTTTCGGCGTGTCTCAGTCCGCTTGGGCCGTCGAATCGCAGATGGACATCATTGCCGCTGCGCTCAAGATGGATCCGCTCGAGTTGCGCAAAAAGAATGGTTACGACGAGGGGGATAAATTTGTCACGGACGAAACTCTGCGCGCGGTCGGACTTAAAGAATGTCTGGATGAAGTTGCCAAGTCGATTGGTTGGGATTCTAATAAGTTCAAAGGTTCAAACGTTCAAGGTTCAAGGGGCGATAATATCAGACGCGGCAAGGGACTGGCGTGCATGATCAAGGCGACGATCACCCCGTCGGTTTCTTGTGCGATCGTGAAGCTCAACGAGGATGCGAGCCTATCCATCTACGCCGGGACGGTAGAGATGGGACAGGGCTCGGAAACCGTGCTGGCACAAATTGCCGGTAAAGAACTGGCTATTCCATTGGCAAAGATTCAGGTCCTCGGCGTCGACACCGACGTCGTACCCTACGATCTGACGACTTCATCAAGTCGGTCTACTTTTCATATGGGGAAAGCGGTGCAATTGGCGGCGCAGGATATTTTGCGCCAGCTTAAACGGATTGTAGCGCAGGAATACAACGTGCCTGAAGAGAAAATCAGTTTTGCCGACGGCAAGATCCGGTTGCCGGAGACGGCGCTCGACTATGCCGAAGTCATGTTCAAGCGCTTCGGCATGCAGGGCGGCACTTTGGTCGGCGAAGGGCAAGTGAAGACCGCCACCAAAGACGAGTTCGGCGAGAAGAGTACTTCGGCGTTCTGGTTTCTCGCCGCCGGCGCTGCCGAGGTCGAGGTCGACACCGATACCGGCAAGTTCAAGCTCATCAAATACGCCGCCGCCGTCGACGTCGGCAAGGCGCTTAATCCGCTCGGATGCCGCCAGCAACTTAACGGCGCGGCGATTACCGGCATCGGACAGGCCCTGTTCGAGGAGATCGCCTACGACAACGGCCAGTTGATCAATCCCAATCTGGTCGACTACGTGTTGCCATCGTTGGGCGATATGCCCGCAGTGATCGATCCGATTTGCGTTGAAGTGCCCGACCGGAACGGCCCGTTTGGCGCCAAGGGGATCGGCGAAAGCGCGCTCATTCCGGTGGCGCCGGCCATCGCCAACGCGATTTACGATGCCGTCGGGGTGCGCATCAAAGACCTTCCGATCAAAGCGGAAAAGATCTATTTTGAGCTGGAGCAAAAACTGTAGAGAACCGGGCGGTGTATGAAGCCAACTCCTTCGCTCGGCCTGGTTTGCGGTTTACTCGCGGCAGCGTGCTTGACGGCGTGCAACTCGGAGATGCTTGAACGTCAGGCGGAACAGATTCGCCAGCAGGAAGCCGAAATCGCGCGCCAACGCAAGGAACTGGAAGCGCTCGCCGCAGGTCAAAAAATTCAAGACCAAAAGTACAAAGATTGCGTTCGCGCTTTTCGCGACTATTTCGACAAGGCGCAATTAGCAACCAGCCGCGACGAAGCCATATCGCTTTATCGTCAAGGGCTGGCGATCTGCCCTGACGACGACGTGGCGCATTATGAGTTGGGTAGGGCACTGGCCGACGCCGGCCGGTCGGCCGAAGCGGCCGAGGCATTCGAAGCAGCGCTTAAGATCAACCCTGAGTTTGACGAGGCGAAAAGACAGCTCGAAGCCGTCAGAAGCAAACGCTGACCCGTTGGTGTTTTTTTCTAAGGCCGGAGGCTCTATGATGAGAACGCTCGCACTGTCGTTCTTTCTGACAATTTGTGCGTTGCACGCCCATGCCATCGATGAAAAAAAACTTGTCGACTTAACCTATCCATTCAGCAGCAAGACGTTGCACTGGCCGACGGCAAAGCCGTTTCATCTCGAAAAAGTCAGCGAAGGCCGCACTCCGGGGGGTTACTGGTATTCTTCTTACAACTATGGCGGTTCGGAGCATGTCGGTACCCACCTGGACGCGCCGTTTCATTTCGCCGAAGGCAAATGGACAACCGAGCAAATTCCGCTCGGACAAACCATCGGTCCCGGTGCCGTGATCGATCTGCGACGCAGCGCCGCCAAGGATCGCGACTATTTGTTGAAGGTCGACGATATTCGCGCCTGGGAAAAGCTGCACGGCAGATTGCCGAGCGGCGCCATCGTTTTGATTCACACGGGTTGGGGAAAATATTGGGATGATCGCAAGCTTTATTTCGGCAGCGATGAGCCCGGCAACGTGACGGAGCTCCATTTCCCCGGGGTGTCAAAACAGGCGGCCGAATTTCTCGTCAAACAGCGGCGCGTAAACGCGGTCGGCATTGACACGCCGAGCATCGACCATGGTCCGTCGCGCGATTTCATCGCCCATCAAGTCTTCGGCGCCGGCAACGTGCCGGTCTTCGAAAACGTCGCCCGGCTAGAGCTAATCCCGGCCCAAGGCGCCACGATTTTTGCCATTCCGATGAAAATTGCCGGCGGTAGCGGCGCGCCGCTGCGGATCTTTGCGCTGCTGCCGTGAACCTGCCGAAAAGCTCCCTCGAATCCGCCGAGACCGGCAAAATTTGGCTTTCCGTGGTTTTTGCTTTCCCCAGGTAAAACCCATATATTTTGCGGGCGCCTGATCGAGGAGGAATTGACTCTATGACCGCACGGAAGGTTTTTTTTGTTGGGCTGGCAGCTATCTCGATTGCGAAAGCAAACCTCTTCGGATCGGCATACGCCGCGGAGATTCAGATGCAAGTTCAAGCGGCGCCCGCGTCGCAAAGTTCACCCTCGCCGACCGGCCAACTGTTGACCATCGAAGATGCTGTTCGAATCGGGCTGGACAATCACCCGCGGATTAAAGCGGCGAACGAACGTATCGGCTCGCAGGAAGCCGTGCTCGGCCAACAAATGTCGGCATACTATCCGACCG
>Ga0210114_1000034_pt1 | contig 31153 bp, 31 predicted proteins | sample MayberryNW_TuleA_FD_185524 | JGI IMG/M metagenome (GOLD analysis project Ga0210114, IMG submission 185524) | Wetland microbial communities from San Francisco Bay, California, USA, that impact long-term carbon sequestration - MayberryNW_TuleA_D2... | ecosystem: Environmental > Aquatic > Marine >...
GGACGGGGCGGTGGCCCATCAAGGCACAAAACCATTGACCGCGATCGGAAGGGCTTGGCCTTCGGTCGTGGTTCAGTCACATGGTCTCTAAATAACGGAGTCATTAGTAATTGTATTGTCGTCTTGGAGTGATGCACCCCCTCCTTCATCCTCCCCCGCTTGCGGGGGAGGAAAGAGGCGGGGAAGCGCAATGGCGCAAAGCACGCCAAGAAAGAAAAAACAAATATGGAATTTCAAACCATCCTCTATGAAGTAAAAAACCAGATTGCCTTCGTGACCTTTAACCGTCCCGAATCCTTGAACGCCGTCAATCGGCAGATGGCCCGCGAGCTGATCGAAGCCTGCAGAGAGATAGAAGAGAACAGCGCGATTCGAACCGCGATTTTCACCGGCGCGGGGGATAAAGCGTTTTCCGCCGGCATGGACCTGAAAGAACGCGCCGAGACCGGGACTTCGCCTCTCGAGCGTCGCCAGCAAAAACTCTCTGCGACGATTAACACGCAGACCCGCGCGGTGGCCGCAATCACCAAACCGACGATTGCGGCGATTCGAGGGTACTGCGTTGGCGGCGGGTTGGAATTTGCGCTTGCCTGTGACATGCGTGTTGCCGCTGACGATGCCAAACTCGGCTTGGCGGAAGTGAAGCGCGGCCTGATTCCGGGCGCAGGTGGCACACAAAGGTTAGCACGAACGGTAGGCGTGGCGAAGGCGTTGGAAATCTGTCTTACCGGCGATAACGTCACAGGTGCGGAGGCGCTGCGACTGGGCTTAGTGAACATCGTCGTGCCCGCGAGCGATGTCATGAAAGCCGCGGAGGATTTGGCTGGGAGAATTCTTAAAGGCGCGCCGATGTCGGTGTTGTTCATCAAGGAAGCGATAAAAAAAGGCGTCGAGTTGTCCATGGACGAGGGTTTCCGTCTCGAGTCCGATTTGTCCGCACTAGTGGCCACAACGGAGGACAGCAAAGAGGGGCCGCGCGCATTCGCCGAGAAGCGCGCGCCGGTATGGAAGGGAAAATAGCCACAAGTTATTTCATCGGAAGTCCAATGGAAGATCACAAGGTGCTGTACGAAGTAAAAGACAAGATCGCTTGGATAACCTTGAATCGGCCGGAGTCGTTGAACGCGGTCAACCGGGAGATGGTGAAGTCGATTGTTGGTTATTGTCGAGTTGCCGAGGAAGATCCCAACGTTCAGGTGGTCATTTTTAAGGCGAACGGGGAGCGGGCGTTTTCAGTCGGCGGCGATATCAAGGATCGCGCGCGCTTGAATGCTTCCGCTGCGAGTGGGCCGGCGGAGTCACCCTTGGTGGCGCGGCAAGCGAAACAGGCGGCGATACCGGGCACGCCGGCGCCGGCGATCGCGGCGATCAATAAGATCACGATGGCGCTGCTTCATGGCTACGTCGTCGGCACCGGATTACTGATGAGTTTGGCTTGCGATATTCGCATTGCGGCGGAAGGCGCCCGCCTCGGTCTCAGCGAAGTGCGGCTCGGGTTTATGGCCGCTTCCGGAGGTACCCAACGCATGGCACGATTGATCGGTATTCCCAAAGCGCTGGAGATCTGCCTGTCCGGCGAGCTTTATGACGCGGCCGAATGCCACCGCATCGGTCTGGTCAATCAGCTGGTGCCGTACGATCAGCTCGTTCCCGCCGGGGAGAAAATGGCACAGTCGTTTCTCAAAGGCGCGCCGTTGGCCCTGCGCTATATCAAGGAGGCCATTTATAAGGGCAGCGAGATGACGCTTGAGCAGGGACTCCGTTACGAATCCGATCTCCAGAGCATGGTGATGCAGACTGAAGACGCTAAAGAAGGTCCGAAGGCATTTGTCGAAAAACGGTCGCCGGAGTGGAAAGGGCGGTAAGAATTTTTGTTTTTGGATTTTGGATTGTCGGATCCAGAATCCAGGTCAAGATTTAAACGTTTTGTCCGCGTTTTTCTTCGATAATCAAAACCCAAAATCTAAAATGGACTCTCCTTTGTTGATGGGCGATGGCTTGCGGCGTAACGCGGGAAAGTTTCCGCTCAAGATTGCGGTCCAAGATCGCTGCCGTGAGGTCGGGTATGGGGAGCTCAATGCCCGCGTGAACCAGCTTGCCCACGGTCTGCTTTCGCTCGGTGTGCGCAAGCGCGACGGGGTTGCGCTGTCGGTCGGAAATTGCATCGAGCATGTGGAAATCCTCTTCGCTACGGCGAAGATCGGCGCACTGGCGATTCCGCTCGACGTCAAGTGGAAAGCATGGGAGCTTGCGTCCGTGCTCGGTGCCCTCGAACCGAAATTCCTGATCCTTCAGAAAGATGGTCTCGCCGAGTTTGACAAAGCGCGGCAGCTCAAGGATCTGAGTTTCCTTGAGTCGCTGGCGCTGTCATCGGATCGAAGTTACGGCGGCCTTCTCACCGATCAGAGCGCGGCGGAGCCTGCGGTCGAGGTCGACGAAGAAGATCCGTTTGCGGTGTTGCTCACTTCGGGGACCACGGGATTTCCCAAAGGCTGTCTGGCAAGTCATCGGACTTTCGTGTTTCACTGCATCAACAATGCGATCGAGAAAGGTTTGGGCGTACACGACAAGGCGTTGCTGTCGTCGCCGATTTATTTCAACGCCGGCCGCTCGTTTACGTTGGGAACCCTTTACTTCGGCGGGACGATGCTTCTGCACGAGCGCTTCGATGCCGAGGAAGTCCTGGCGGCGATCGAGCGCGAGAAGATCACGTACATCGGCGCGGTGCCGACCATGTGTGAGCGCATGTTGCACGTTCTGGAAGCCAAACCGTACGACACCAGCTCGCTGCGGTGCCTGGCGATTACGGGTGGAAAAGTTCATCCGAGCGTCCTGGAGAATTTGAAAAACAAGCTTACGCCGAATATCTACCGCACCTATGCGTCCACCGACTCGGGACAGATGGCGATCTCCAAGCCCGCGGACATGGCGCGCCAGCCCGGTGCCGCGGGAAGGCCGGTCTGGTGCGTCGAGCTGCGCATCGTCGACGACAATGATCAAGCGCTGCCGGTCGGCAAAGTCGGCGAGATTGTTTGCCGCAGCCCGCTGGCGACGCATGGCTATTATAAGAATCCTGACGCGACCAACGCGTCGTTTCGCGACGGCTGGTTTTATACCGGTGATCTCGGTTACTTTGACGCCGATGGTTACCTGTTCGTGGTCGGCAGAAAAAAGGATATGGTCAAGAGCGGCGGTATCAGTATTTACCCGCTTGAGATCGAGAGCGTGATCTACGGCCATCCGGGCGTCGCGGCGGCCGCGGTGATCGGCGTGCCGGACGCGGATTGGGGCGAAGCGGTGAAAGCCGTGGTTGTCCTCAAACCCGGCTTCGAGCCCGATGCCGCGGCATTGATTGCGTTCTGCAAGGAGCGGCTGTCCGGCTACAAGGTGCCAAAATCGGTTGAATTCCGCTCGTCGCTGCCGCTGACGGAAATTGGCAAGGTCGATAAAGTGAAGCTGAAGGAAATGATTGTCGCGGATGCTGGGTTAGGAGTGCTTTGAGCGGCCAAGGGCAAAGGGTTGCCGTGAACGGCAGTATCGTCCGGATTATAAACGTGAGGCCAGGACACCCGAAAGGAGATAAGATCATGAAAGTTCAAATAAGAGCATCTGTGTTTTTTCTGCTCGGTTTGGTTTTCGTTTTCGCTCCCGCGTTTGCTGCGGAAAAGGCATTTTATCAGGGAAAGACCATAACTTTCTTGATCAACTTCTCCGCCGGCGGTCCAACCGATATCGAAGGTCGAATTGTCGCGCGTCATCTCGCCCGCCATATTCCGGGCAATCCGTTGATCGTGGTGCAAAATATGTCGGGTGCCGGCGGCGTCACGGGAATTAATTTTCTCGGCGAGAAGGCGAAACCTGACGCTCTCACCTTGGGTTATTTTACCGGGCCGTACAATCATCATATGATGAAGAGCTCATCCTTGCGGACCGACCTCATGAAGGTGCCGTTCATCGCTTCAGTGGGAAGCGTGACCGTCTGCTACATCCGCTCCGATGTCCCACCAGGGATCAAAAAGCCTACCGACATTGCAAAAGCGGAACGTTTTCGAGCCGGCGGCCTGTCTTTCGACAGCAATAAGGATCTGCGGTTCAGGCTCGCCTTCGACGTTCTTGGGCTCAAGTACGATTACGTCACCGGATATAACAGCAGCAACGACGCGCGTTTGGCCTTGCAACGCAACGAGATTCAGTATCACGATGAGAACATTCCCGGCTACCGTGGCGTCGTCGAACCGCAACTGGTGAAGACCGGCATCGTCACCCCGCTCTACTATCACGACGTCGTCAAGCCCGACGGAACGATGGGGAAGAGCCCCGATTACCCCGAGCTCGATTCCTTTACCGAGGTCTACACGCAAATTCATGGCAAGGCGCCGACAGGAATTAAATACGAAGTGCTGAAGGCGGCGAATATGGCTAGCCAGAATCTCAGCCGCGTGGCTTTATTGCCGCCCAATTCCCCCAAGGAAGCGGTTTCTGCCATGCGACAGGCTTTTACAGCGTTATCCAAGGACGAGGAATTCATTGCCGAGGCAAAGAAGGTCATGCGCTTTCAGCCCCGGTTCGACGTTGGGGACGACGGCGAACGGCTGCGCGACAGAGTGCTGCGGGCGCCTCCCGAAGTCGTCGACTTCGTGCGTAAATTTATCGACGAGGCGAGGAAGTAAGGGGAGGTGGTAGTCGTGGGAAGGTAAGGTAAGGAGATTTATTTTGGATTTTCGATCCATCGGCAACGCTTCGCTGGATAGGCTTGGGGCCTGCGTTTATCGAAAGCAAGACAGGTTTTAGATTGCATTGAATTGTATTGGAGTAGTAACGAAAACAGCTCATGAATCTGGAACCAAGGCGACGCTACTTTGACCACGATGGCTTGAAACTTCACTATTGGGAATGGGGAGATCCGAAGGAAGAGACCTACATCTTCGTTCACGGGGTGCGCGATCAGGGGCGCAGTTGGGATGCTTTTCTTGAAGCGCTGCTCAAGCGCGGCGTGCCGCTCCGGCATGCGGTGGCGCTCGACCTGCGCGGCCATGGCGACAGCGAATGGCCGGTTTCGAGCCGCGGTTATCAACACGAGGACTTCCTCAGCGACCTGGCCGGTTTGCTCAAACATTTGGACAAGCGCGAACTGACGATCATCGGCCATTCGCTCGGCGGCAGCATGTGCCTGCTTTACGCCGCCGCGTTCCCCGAGAAAGTCAAACGTATGGTGCTGCTCGAGTCGCTCGGTCCTTTCGCCCGTGCCGACGACGAAGTACCGGACATCATCGCTGAACGTTTAAAAGGCAGAGACTACGTCGAGATTCCGTTCCCGCACGAATCGTTGGAGTCCGCGGCGAAATCGTTGCAGAAAACCTTCCCGCTGATTCCCGACCGGGCGGCGCTTTACATGGCGCAGCATGGAACGACTTTCAAAGGCGGGCGTTACCGTTGGAAGCACGATCCAATCCTTCGCTACCGTACCACCACGGCGATGTCGGAGGGCCAGATCGAAGCTTTCATCCGCCGGCTCAAATGTCCGATCTTGTTTGTCTATGGCACGGAAAGCGAGTTCATGAAATCCGTGCGCGGTCGCCGCGCTCAGCTTTTTCCCAACGCAAAAATAGTTCCGGTTGAAGGCGCCGGCCATCACATTCCGCACGAGAAACCGGAAGAGTTGGCCGAGATCGTGGTGCCGTTCTTGATGAACGGAGAGTAACTCGTTCCAGATGTTTCAATCGTTCCAAACGTTTCGGAAGAACGCGATATTGCTTTGTCGACTGTATCTGCTTAACGACTGAAACGTTTGGAGCCACTGGAACGACTGAAACCTCAACAGGGAGAGAGGCGACAATGTACTTATCCGCGGAAGCTATTGCCAGGATGGAAGGTCTTCGTCGAGTTCACCAGTTGAATTCGGCCGCGATTCGCCTCGACAAATCACTCGGCGACGAAACTGGACTGAGAAATATCGGTATCCATTTGATCACGATCGCTCCGGGCGACAAATCGACCGAGTTCCATTCGCACAAGTATGAAGAAGAAGCGATCTATGTTTTGTCCGGACATGGGACCGAAATCATGGGTGACACAAAACAAAAGGTCGGACCGGGCGACTTCATCGCTTTTCCGGCCGGCGGGCTTGCGCATGAAACGGTGAACGATGGCACCGAGCCGCTGGTTTGCCTCGTCATCGGCCAGCGGCTGGTGCAAGACGTCGTCGACTATCCACGCATGGGCAAACGCCTTTACCGCAACAGCGGACAACGGGATATGGTCGACATTGCACAGGTAGAAAAACGTTAGGGTCACGCAATGCACGTCGCATTCTCTTTCAGAGACGCAGCCCGCCCATAAATAGCTGGGAGTTTGTCATTCCCGCGAATTTCAAGCGGGAACCCGGGTGGTTCGGACCTGGGCCCGATTAAAAATTTTGGGTGAGGGCTTTTCAGATGTGCGGCCATCCCATTGCCTTTGCTTCTCAGGTTACTGAAAGTGTGCGGTTTGCTCCGCTCATTCTCGTCAGTGGTTTCATAGTAGTGTTTTCGGAAATCATCATTCTTTGATATTGTTTTCTCGGAGGAAGCGATGGCGGAGTTTACGACTGTTCTGCAAAACATCGACGAAGATAGCGGAGTGGCGTGGCTGACGTTTAACCGGCCGGAGAAAAAGAACGCCATGAGCCATAAATTCATGGCGGAGTTGATCGCGGCTCTGAAGGCGTTGGCGGAGAACGAAAAGATCAAATGCATCGTCACGACGGGCTCGGGCGATTCCTATTCATCGGGACTCGATCTCTACGATTTGCGCGAGAGCTGGAAGCGCAAACGACCCTGGGATCATGCGGGTTCGACCTACGAGATCGTGAAATTGCTGCGAAATATTCCCCAGGTGACGGTTGCGGCCGTGCGCGGCTGGTGTCTTGGCGGTGGGCTGGCTTTAATCAACGCTCATGAGCTATGTATTGCCGCCGAGTCGGCAAAGTTTGGCATGCCGGAAGTGATTCGCGGCAGCTACGGCGCGGTGGCGACGTCGACGTTGTTTCATAGCGGCATTCCGTTCAAGAAAGCCTTTTACATTCAGCTTACCGGTCGAAATTTGACGGCAGCGCAGGCGGAGAGAATCGGCTTGGTGTCCGAGGTCGTGCCTGACGATCAACTCACGGCGACCGTCGAACAGCTTGCCAATGAATTGGGCAGCCGCAATGCGGTGACGCTGGAGAGCGCCAAGATCGCGGCGTACATGCAAAAGGACGTGGATTTTTTGACCGCGCTGAAGACCGACGACCTAGTCTCGCACCGAATGCGTTACTACACCAATCCGCTCGGCGATGTGGAAGGCTATCTACATTCGCAGAAGGGCGGCGGTACGACGAAGTATATGAAGCCGGAGGATCGGAAGAAGTAAACGATCCTGTCCTTGAAGTGTCGAAAACATGTCCGGATATCCGTGTTTTTCTTACCCTCCACTCTACGAAAATAGAATACTCGCCGCTAGCTCTGGCGATCCATCCTTTCGCTCGTAAACCCGAGATCGTGCGCGTGATTCTTTAAATTTTTCGAATGGGTTCTTCTTGGCTGCGCGCGAGCATGCTGTGGTGGCGGCCGTAAAAGAAATAAACCGTTAGCCCGATGAGCAGCCAGACGATCAAGCGCAGCCAGTTATCCACGGGCAGGGAAAACATCAGCAATAGGCAGAATGCAATGCCGAGAATCGGAATCAGCGGTACGAACGGGCAGCGGAAAGGCCGCGGCGCGTCCGGATCGAGGCGGCGCATGATCAGCACGGCCGCGCATACAATCACGAAGGCAAGCAATGTGCCGATGTTGACCAGCTCGGCCAGGATTCGCAGCGGCAGCAATGCGCCCATCAATCCGACAGCCGAGCCGGTTAAAATCGTCGACTTCCAAGGCGTGCGAAAACGCGGGTGCACGGATGCGAAAAAGCCGGATGGCAGAAGGCCGTCGCGCGCCATGGCGAGCATGATGCGCGGCGCGCTCAGCATGAGCACCATCAAGACGGAGGTGATGCCGGTGAGAGCGCCGATCGATATCAGCGCATGCGCCCATGGGAGGCCGACTCGGCTGAAGGCCTTGGCGAGCGGCGCGTCAATAGCGATGTCCTGATAGGGAACCATGCCGGTCAGGACCGCGGCGACGGCGATGTAAAGCACCGTGCACAACGTGAGCGAGGCAATGATGCCGATCGGAACATTGCGGCTCGGATTGCGCGCCTCCTCAGCATGTGTCGAAACCGAATCAAAGCCGATGTAGGCATAAAACACGATGGCAGCCCCAGCCATCATGCCAAGCGGCTCGCCGGCCGGTCCATGTTGGCCGAGGATCGTATAGCCGAAGAAACTGATCCCCGAGTATCCGTAGGGAGCGAAAGGGCTCCAGTTTTGCGTGTCAATGTAGAAAATTCCGATGGCGATAATAAGCACAACGATCGAGAGTTTGACGACAACCATGAAGAAGTTAAACGCGGCGCTCTGGCGAATACCCGCGACCAGCACGGTGGTGAGAAACCCTGCGATCAACAGCGCCGGCAAGTCGATAACGGCGCCGGTGGCGACAAACTTGCCAACGGCCGGATCGAAGTCGAACGGCGCGTTTACCAGGGCGGCCGGCAATAGGATCCCCATCTGGCCGATGAAATCGATAAAATAGTGCGACCAGCCATGGGCGACGCTCGCCGCTCCCACGCCGTACTCCAGCAATAAATCCCAGCCGATGATCCAGGCGAACAATTCACCCAAAGTTGCGTAAGCGTAGGTGTAGGCCGAGCCCGCTACGGGCACCATGGAGGCAAACTCCGCGTAACAAAGCGCGGCCAAGGCGCAGGCGGTACCCGCGACGACAAACGACAGCATGGTCGCCGCCCCGGCCTTGTCTTTGGCGACGATGCCGATGATGACGAAGATTCCCGCGCCGATGATCGCGCCGACGCCAAGACTCGTAAGCTGCAGAGGGCCGAGCACGGGTCGTAATCCTTGCGCGCCTTCAGCCTCTTTTAGCAACCAGCTTGTCGGTTTCTTCGCTAAGAACTGACTAGTCTTCGAGATCATGGAACAGGCGAATACACTTCGGCATCGCTGAATTCAAGGTTTGTCCGTAACCGGTTCAGCCGATGATGTAACGCTCGAGTTGCTCGATGATAAATTTCTGGTCGGCGATGATGGATTTGACAAGGTCGCCAATCGAGATAAGGCCGACTAGCTTTCCTGCTTCGATGACCGGAAGATGGCGGACCCGCTTGTCGGTCATGATAGCCATGCATTCTTCGATCGATTGCTCCGGGTGAGTGTAGGCTACGTGGCTGGTCATTATTTCCTTGACCAGAGTGTTCGGAGAGGTCCGGCCAAGCAGAACAATCTTGCGCGCGTAGTCGCGCTCGGAGATGATACCGGCAAGGCGCGGACCGTCCATGACCACCAGCGCGCCGATTTCCTTTTCGGCCATGCGCCGCAAGGCTTCGAAAACCGTGTCTTCCAGGCCGATGCACCAAACATCATGCCCCTTGGTATTGAGGATGTCTCGGACCGTTTTCATGGGAGACCTCCTTTTGGAGCGGATCGTGTGAAAATACCGGCTATCGCGATTTTTGCTTCACGAGGTGCAACCCCTCACGGTGATCCGGCTTCGAGCCTACACGTTATCATCGATCATGCAAGTAATCCTCTGATCGCCAGCAACGTGTTGAACTGGCCGATCGATTCCACTAGCTTGAGTCTCACCATGAAATGTCCAAAGTGCGAAACCGAAACTCTTGGCGAATTTTTCGTCAAACGGGTGGCCGTGGACCGGTGCTCATCCTGCAACGGGATCTGGTTTGACGCGCGAGAGCTCAGCGATTTATTGACCGAAGATGCCCGCCAGGTGGCGATGCTGCGACGCGGTGGCGAAAACGAGCAGCGCGATGATAAAAGGGGAAAATGCCCGCGCGACGGGGCAGAACTGCTGCGCATTTATAGCAGCATCGATCGTTCGGTCGTCCTGGACGCATGCGCCGATTGCCATGGCATCTGGCTCGATACCGGCGAGTTCCAGAAACTCTTCGCGGCGCGCCAAGCATAGTTCGTTCTTTATTTAACGCTACAGTCAGGGGTTTCTGTGGTGGTTTACGTTGCTCGACCAGCCGGAGCGCCAGCCGCTCGTCTGCGATTGGCGAGCCGACGAACGCAGCCAGGAAAATCAGTGACCGGGGCTCTCCCAGACCGCCAGACCGGCCCGGCAGCAGAGCACGTCCTGCTCTGGTCGTTTCGCCCCGTCGACGCCGATGGCGCCGACGATGGTGACACCGTCGACGATCGGGATCGCGCCGGCCATCGGCAGAACTCGGCCGCGGTGAGAAACGGCCAGGCTTTGCAGCCAGGGTTGGCGCGCTTGCGGCACCAATTCCGTGGTAGACACGTGGAAGGCTGCGGCCGTGTAGGCTTTGTTGAAAGCGATTTCCGCCGTGCGCGGTTCGGCTTTGTCCATCTTTCCCAGTGCGATCGGCGCGCCGGCTTCATCGACGACTGCGACGCTGACGGCGAGCCCCATCATTTGAGCGTATTCATGGGCGCCTTGCACCATAGCCCAGGCGGTATCAAAAGGCACCGGACCGATTGCCGCCTTGTTCTGGCGAAAAAAGGCCGCGTTGATTTCGATCGATGGGACGTGCTCGGCGGGAATGTCGACATCTTTGAATATTGCATCCACCGGGCAGACGATCTCGCACTGCTCGCAATCGATGCAAACTTCGGGGTCAATGTAAAACTGGGGCGCGCCCGGCTTGGTGTGAATACAGGCAACCGGACAGACTTCGACGCAGGCCCCGTCGTTGGTGCATAGGCTGGTGATGATGTAAGGCATGGGTCCTCGCTTCGCTCAGAAATCAAAATTCCAAATTAAGATTCAAAAGTTCGGAAGATACGGTTTGGAATCTGTGCGTGCAATATGAGATCGCGCAGCGTTAGCCGTCGGCGGCCAGCGGCAGGTCGGTGAAAATAGCGTTGGCGACGTGGATATTGGCGCCGAACCGTGGGCTTATTAATCGGCCCGCGTTATTGAGAGACCCCAGCCTCGCCTGCGCGGCGAGCTTTTCGGCATCAACCTCTCGCTTGGCTGTGGCGCGAAAGCCCAGCTCTCTAATCCAGGCGCTTAACACAAAGGTAATGAACAATCCGTTTTGCACCGGCACCTGGCCGCCGACGCCGGGCGACGTGCGCGGATCGTCGTCGGCGGGCACGGCGCAGAGCACGGCGAAAGGATGGCCTTCGGGATTGTCCTCTGCGCCGGGATCCAGTTTAGCGACACCCACCAGCGCGGCGCCAAAGTACTCGGCCATTCCCTTGACATGGCGCGTCGTAATTTCGGGCGTGTGCAGCTCAGTTTTTGCAGGGAAAATATTGCCTTCGGGAGCTTTGCGGATCATCTCGGTCACTGTGTTGGCTAGATCCGCAGGCGGTGTGTTGATAAAGAAATCCCAATAAGGATCGTCGCGGTGCGAAGACTTTTTAGACCAAGGAAATTTGACAGTCACTACCCGTCCCGCTTGACGAACCGGTTGGTGTTTTCCTTAAGCGGGGCATAGTAGCCGGCATCGCCGACCACGGCTTGAGCTTTGCCCTCATGCGAGGCATTGCAACCGCCGACCGTGCAGGCGTGCTCACCGGGCTTGATGCCCGAATCATAGCCGAGCCAGCGCACCCGATTGTTGCGAACGACGCCCCAGTAGCGGTCGTCGATCCATTTAAGAAAGCGGACGAGTGACGGCCGCGCGAAATACGGGCAGGCATGAAGCAGCGACACGGTCATCGTGTGCCACCAGACATTGGGTTTGGTAAAGGGGCAGACCGCCGCACAGGTGAGGCAGCTGCCCCAATGATCGTGCACGTAGGGACGGAGCTTGTAGCAGGTGAGCCAGTTGATCTTGTATTTTTCGATGCCGTTGTGAACGACCTTGTCGCCGAACGGGATGCTGTTGGTCGGGCATGTGTTGGCGCACTTGCGGCAGATCTTGCAAAAATCCTCGACACCGATGTCGACCGGTTGGTCAGAAACCAGCGGTAGATCGGTCAGAATCGGGTCCGGCATGTGCACGCGCGCGCCAAAGTTCTTGTTGATGACGAGGCCGTTGCGGCCGAGCTCGCCGATGCCGCCGGCGACGCCGGCCGCTTGCGGCGTCACCACGCCGCGCAGCGCCGTGTAACCCAGTTCTTTGATGTATCCTTCGAGAGCTTTAAGGACTAAAACGCCTTTCATTTGTGAAACGTGGTAGGCGGCGTCACCGATAAGATGGCGATGTGCCTGCAGCTTGTTATAATCCCATGCGGTTGCCGCCTGGATAATATAGGGAAACCTGCGTGCCAGCTCTTCCGGGGCATAGTTCTGGTATTCGTCTTTCGCCGTGCCGTCTTGCACGTACCGTCCTCCGCCGGAAGCGTAAAGAAACGCCGGGTGCGCTGTGGCGACACCAACGACGTCGGCGCCCATGTAAAGGGCGACGGCTTTGATGTGGCGGGTCATTGCCGCCGGATCATCCACCGCTACTTTCCGTGGGTTGACTTTCCCGTTCGTCGATCGGTTGATGATGTTGGTTAAAAAATGTCTCCGGTCGGCGAAGTGGTTCGGCGCCGAAACCCGGGTCAACGGATCTTTGGAGACCGTATTGCGATACCAGTTGAAAAGCGGTTTACCCAGCTCGCCGCGTGCATTTTTTGGATGGGGGGACTGGTTCATATCGACATTGATGTGGGGGCCGACGATTCGCACAGATCGGCCAAGATCGGGAATGGGAAAATCGGCGCTGCCGTTGTCGATCTCAGGTTCGTGCAGGATCTCAGCTTTGGACATGTTAACTCCCCGGTTGAATCAAAGGATAAATGATAAAGGCGAAAGCATAAAGTAAAGACTGGGATCTAAAATCTCGACGGACTTCATTCTTGATCCCGCATTGCATTATCTTACCCTTGATAGGCCGCCAGCGCCACCTCGGCGCACTTCTGATCTTGATCGTCGGTGCCACCCGCGACCGCAATGGCGCCGACGACGCTACCGCCTTCTACGACCGGCAGCGCGCCGCCTCCCGGCATGATCCGGCCCTGGCTCGATACGACCAGACTGTGAAACCAGGGATTGCCGGCGACTGCGGCCAATTCCTTGGTCGGCTGCTGGAAACTCGCCGCCGTGTAGGCCTTGTTGAGCGCGATTTCTACCGTGATCGGGCGCGCCTTGTCCATCCGTCCCAATGCAATCATGCGACCGCTCGGATCGACAACCACGGCAGTTACTGCGATATCGAGTTGCGCCGCTTGCGAGTGGGCGGTACGGACCATTTGAATCGCTCTCTCTCCAGGGATGGCCATGATCTTGTGGAACCCTCCTCGGTGTTTACCTCGAATCTCACTGTATCAGAGAAGTAGCCTATGCCGTCAAGCGGCGGCGGTATTCCCGGCTCGAGGTTTGCGGCGAATCGAAGTCGGTGCTCATGTCGCGCGCTGTCTGGATTGATGTCCTCGAGGCATCGGCCTGGCCCAATGGGTTGGACAAATCAATACGCGGCGCATAAAAGAAAATGGCGCCGGCGCCGATAATTCGTGATGAAACGTTGTAGGAGGCGAGCCACATGACAGTGGACCAGATGATTCTCCTTTTGATCCTGTTGGCGGCGCTGATTTGCTTTATCACGGAGCGTTGGCGCTACGATATCGTGGCGTTGCTGGCGCTTTTGGCGGCAACTCTAACCGGCATCGTTCGCGCAGAGACGGCGTTTTCCGGCTTTGGCCACGCTGCAGTCATCACGGTGACCGCCGTTCTGGTGGTGGGCCGCGCGTTGCAGAATTCCGGGCTGGTGGATTTCCTGGCGAGCTACGCATTGAAGGTCGGCGACCGGCCCACGGCACAGGTCTTTGCGCTTTCCGGCGTGGTCGCGGTCTTGTCCGCGTTCATGAACAACGTCGGTGCTCTGGCGCTATTGCTTCCCGTCGCCGTTCGTATGGCTCGAAGCGGCAGCCATCCGCCGTCGTTGCTGCTCATGCCGCTGGCCTTCGGCTCGTTACTCGGGGGGATGACCACTCTCATCGGCACCCCGCCGAACATCATCATTGCCACATTTCGAACCAGGACGAATCAGGATGCGTTCGGAATGTTCGACTTCAGTTTCGTCGGAATCGGCGTCGCCCTCACCGGGATTCTTTATCTTTCCATCGTAGGATGGCGCCTCGTGCCGCGGAGGAAGGGGCAGCGTTCGCCTGAGGAGCTTTTCCAGATCGATGACTACGTCTCCGAGGTCCGAGTTACGAACGATTCGAAGCTGATAGGAAAGTTTCTTTCCGACCTGGAGGAGACTGTCGAGCACGATGTGTCGATCGTTGGGCTGATTCGGGGCGAACGCAGGCTCCTGGCCCCTTCGAAATACGAAACCTTGCAGGGCGGCGACGTCCTGATGGTCGAGGGTGACTCGAATGCGCTGAAAGCGCTGCTCGACAAGGCGAAGTTCGAATTGGTGGGCGACAAAAGCGAAGACGGGCTGGAATTGGGTTCCGAAGAAGTCGATGTGGTTGAGGCGATCGTGCGGCCGAACTCGGCTTTGATCGGAAATACCATCTGGACGTTTCAGCTGCGGTGGCGTTACGGCATAAATCTCTTGGGGGTGGCGCGTGAAGGCTCGCGCTTGCAGCAGCGGCTGAAGAACATCCGTTTTCAGGCCGGCGACGTTTTGCTGCTTCAGGGGCCGAGCGCTACGCTCCAGGAAACGCTTTCGGTGCTGGGCTGTTTGCCGCTCGCCGAACGCGGCCTTCGTTTCGGACCGCGGCGGCTGTTGCTTGCCCTAACCATCTTCGGATCGGCGATCGCCGCTCTGGCGGCGGGTCTTGTCACGGCTCCCATTGCGCTCGTCAGTGCGGCGGTGCTCATGGTGTTATTCAAGCTAGTGTCGCTGCGGGAGGCCTACGACAGCATCGACTGGCCGGTGATCGTCATGTTGGGGGCGATGCTTCCCGTTGGTTCTGCCATGGACACGACCGGCGCGGCGGATTGGGTCGCCCACGTGTTGCTGCAAGTGTCAGCGCAACTTTCGCCCGCTCTGACCCTTGCTCTGGTGCTTTTCGCCGTGATGTTTCTTTCGGACGTCGTCAACAACGCCGCCGCGGCGGTGCTGATGGCTCCGGTGGCGGTAGGCGTAGCTCAAGGTATGGGGGCGTCGGTCGATCCGTTTTTAATGGCGGTCGCGATCGGCGCTTCCTGCGCGTTTTTGACTCCCATCGGGCACCAGTCCAACACCCTCATCCTGGGACCCGGCGGCTATAAATTTTCGGACTATTTCCGCGTCGGACTGCCGCTGGAGATTTTGATCGTCGTGGTATCTCTCCCGCTGATCCTTCACTTTTGGCCGCTGGGAATCTAGCAGGGGGTGACGAGCGCCGGCATCCGTCATTCAACGATTGCGTTCTTCAATAAGTTCCGATAAGGCGAGTCCAGAGAGCAACTTCTCATGACGGCGAACAAATATCTGGTGCCGGTGGATTTCTCGAAGACCTCGACAAAAGCCCTCCGATACGCTCGTGAACTGGCTAAAAAGAGTCGAAACGCATCGATAGTCGTGCTGCATGTGATCACCGAATCGGCGGTCCATGTGCCGTTTTATCTGCGCGACAAATTTTACGATGAGCTCGAACAATTGGCGCGAAAGCGCATCGCCGTACTGCTCAAGAGAAATCCTCCCGCGATGAGCGCCAGCATTGTGGTTCTGCAAGCGGCCGACCCCGTCGAGGCGATTGCGCGCCAGGCCAAGAAATCAAGAGCCTCCATGATCGTCATGGGAAGCCACGGCCGAACCGGACTCAGGCGGCTCGTCATTGGCAGCGTGGCGGAAAAAATCTTGAGCTCGGTTTCTTGCCCTGTTTTAATCATCAAGTGAACGTCCTCGAGCTGACCAGATCCGAACACACAGGCCAGCGATGGACGAGAGTGGTTATAAGTTAGGAGCGCTGTTTGGAATCAGCGCGAGTCGCGGCTGTCGCGACGCGGCTAACCAACGGAGGTTACCATGTACCTGCGCACTTTGTTGATCATCGTTCTGCTCGGCGCGCTGGTTTTGTTCGCGGCCGTCAATTGGACCGCTTTCACGACGCCGACGACGCTCTCGGTTATTTTTACGACCGTGGAAGCGCCGCTCGGCTTGATTCTACTGGTTGTCACCGGCGTGCTCACTGTGCTGTTTCTTATTTATCTGGTCTATTCTCAGTCCTCGTCGCTAATGGAAAGCCGCCGGCATGCGCGTGAACTGCAACTACAACGTGAGATTGCCGAGAACGCCGAAGGGTCGCGCTTTAATCAGCTGCGATCGTTTTTGGAAGCGGAGTTACGCGAGCTGACCGATCGCAGCGCAGAATCCAGGACCGCGATCCTCGCAAGACTGGATCAGATCGACCGTGAGCTGCGTGCAACTATGGAACAGTCGGCAAACACTTTGGCGGCCTATATCGGCGAAGTGGACGATCGCATGGAGCGCGCCAAGAGCGGGAAAAATTGAAATCTCGATTGTGCGAGCGACGCGGGTCGACTCAACATGGGCCGCTCGCCGTCATTTCTTTGCGCTGACCCTCCACACTTTGCCGCCGGCATCATCGGCGACCAGCAACGAGCCGTCCGGCGCTACCGTGACGCCGACCGGGCGCCCATAGGCTTCGTACTTCGACTCGTCGGCGATGAATCCCGTCAAGATATCCTCGAGCGGTCCTGCGGGTTTGCCGTTCCTGAATGGAACGAAAGCGACTTTATAGCCGACCATTTTGGAGCGGTTCCACGAGCCGTGCATGCCGATGAAGGCGCCGCCGTGATAGCGTGGCGGGAACGTTTTGCTGTCATAGAAAGCCAAACCGAGGGCGGCAGTATGCGCGCCGAGCGCATAATCCGGTTTGATCGCTTTCGCGACCAGGTCCGGCCGCTGGCCTTTTTTGCGCGGGTCTTCGTTCTGACCGAAGTAAGAATACGGCCAGCCGTAAAAGGCGCCGTCTTTGACGCTGGTGAGAAAGTCAGGAACCAAGTCGTCGCCGAGCAGATCGCGCTCGTTGACCACGGTCCATAGGGTTTTTGTTCGAGGTTCCCAATCCATTCCCACCGGGTTGCGCAGTCCGCCGGCGAAGACGCGCATGGCGCTGCCGTCGGGATTGGTTTCCAGAATCGCGGCGCGGCGCGGATCCTTCGCGTCGATTCTTTGCTCATCGACGTTGGTGGCGGAGCCGACCGCGACATAGATCTTTTTGCCGGCAGGATCAGCGATGAGATTGCGGGTATAATGTCCGCCCGCCGGAAGATCCAATATTTTTTCGCCCTTGGTCTCGATCTTGGTGCCGCCGCGCCAGAGATAGCGCACCACGGCATCGGTGTTGCCGACGTAAAACCAATTGCCTACAACCGCCATGCCATGGGGCATGTTCAGTCCGGTTAAGAACGCCTCGCGCACGTCAGGCTTGCCGTCGCCGTTAGTATCGCGAAACAGCGTGATTCTATTCGCCGACTTTTGCGGACGGTCAGGCCATTCGCGCCTGGCCTCGACGATCAGAACGTCCTTGTTGGGCAGCACGTACGCCTGCCGCGGGCTGGCGAGGTTTTCGGCGAACAGGCTGACCTCGAAACCGGGCGCCGGCGTCGGCATTCTACCTTTGGGCCAGCCGATGACTTTGGAGGTATTGCGCACGGACGGCGTCGCGAATGGGACCGGAAGTTTAAGTTGATCAGCGGGTCCGGTGCCCGGTGCATAATCTTCTCTCGCCGGTCCTTCCGAGCTTACAGCACAAGAAAACAGCCATGCGACACATAAACTTAACGTGATCGCGAACAGGGAACGATAAAACATTCGCTTCTCCTCCCTTTTGCGCTCTCAATCAACTTTGCCGGGCGGAAAAGCAATATACAAGAACTCGCGCACCTGATGAAAGCAGATGGATTGGCGGTTGTGCGGACGGCCCGTCCGTTCTAAGATCGGCCGTTCAGAGGAGAAACAATGCACTATCGCGATTTGCGCGGATGGCTGGAGGGCGTGGACTCGTTCGGCGAGCTTCGGCTTGTCGAAGGCGCCGACTGGAACCAAGAAATCGGCGCGGTTGCGGAAGTCGCGGCGCGCTCGGAGCCTCCGCCCGCCGTGCTGTTCGATAAAATCAAAGACTACCCGGCGGGTCGGCGAGTGCTGACCGGGATCCACAATCCGACCCTCAAGCGCCAATGCCTGACCAATCATCTGCCGCTCGATTACAGCCGCGATCAATTCATCGAGGCATGGAAAAAGCGTTTAGACGATCCTAAGTTGATCCCGCCGCGCGTGGTCGACTCCGGGCCGCTGATGGAAAATGTCTTCGAGGGCAAGGACATCGACCTTTTGTCGTTGCCGGCGCCGCATTGGCATGAAGGGGACGGCGGGCGCTATCTTGGATCGCTCGACATCACGATCAGCCGCGATCCTGAAGAACAGTGGATCAATCTCGGTTGTTATCGGGTCATGGTGCACGACCGCGACACGCTGGCGCTCTATATTTCTCCCGGACATCACGGCAACATTCACCGGCAAAAGTATTTCGACCGGGGCGAGCCGTTTCCGGTGGCGATCAGTTTCGGCCCCGACCCGTTGCTTTGGTTCTTTGGCCAGATGGACGTTCCCGCCGGAGAATCGGAATACGACTACGCGGGCGGGGTGCGCGGTGAGCCGTTCGAAGTGTTGATTGGTGAGCGGACCAAGTTGCCGATTCCGGCTTACTCGGAGGTCGCCATCGAAGGCGAAGTGATTCCGGGAACGAAAATATCCGAGGGACCGTTCGGCGAGTTCACCGGTTACTATGCCGGCGGGCACCGTTTTGAGCCAATGCTTAAAGTCAAACGGCTGATGTATCGCAACGACCCGATCATCACCGGCGCGCCGCCGTTTCGTCCGGCGCCAGGGGCCGAGAACAATTTGATTCGCGCTGCCTATATATGGAATTACCTGGAGAAGGCCGGCGTGCCCGACGTGCGCGGGGTGGCCTATTACCAGACGCGCATGTTGGTCATCGTGTCGATCAAACAGCGCTATCCTGGTCATGCGCGACAAGCGGCACTGATCGCCTCGCAATGCCGCGCGGCGGCGCTGCTCACGCGCTACGTGATGGTCGTCGACGAAGACATTGATATCTGGGAAAGCAACGAACTTTTGTGGGCGCTCTGTACGCGGACCGATCCGGCCAAGGACATCGACATCATGCGGCGATGCTGGAGCAATCCCATCGATCCGATCATCCCGCCGAGCGAGCGCGGTTTTCAATCGCGTGGCATCATCGATGCCTGCCGGCCCTATGAATGGATGAGCGAGTTTCCCAAAGTTTCGGGTGCGAGCCCGGAGTTGAAAGAGAAGGTTGCAAAGAAGTTTGGCGCGAGTTTGGCGGCAAACAAAAGTCAGAAGTTGAGTGAACGCAAGCACACAAGATGAGGAATAATGTCATGCGACGGGGATACGCTTGGATCGAGGCGACCGGCCGGTCGCCTCGAGGTTCGGCAATGGCGTTATGGACATCGGTACTGGTCTTGATCGGGGCCGTTCTCGCCAATTCCTCCTCCCTCAACGCGCAGCAAAGGTCTCTTGAGCGCGTGCGACTCACGGTGCCGGCCAAATCGCTGACCTTTTTGCCTTATTATTTCGGCAAGGCGCACGGCGTCTTTGCGCGCGAAGGCATCGATTTGGAGATCATCGTCATGCGCCCGCCGCTGGGCGTGACCGCGCTGGTCGCTGGCGACCTCGACTACACCGCGGCCGGCGGGCTGTCGATCCGCGCGGCGATCAAGGGCGTGCCGCTGCGCACGATCACGTTCATCCAAACGCGCTTGAGTTTCAGTTTGATCGGGCAACCGGGAATGACTCCGGCGAAAATCAGGAATGTCGCGGTCAGCGGCATCGGCTCGCTAGCCCACTACGCGGCCACGACCGTGATGAAAAGGCTCGGCAACGAAAAAGTCGCTTACATTTCCACCAACACGACCGGGAACAGTTATACGGCGTTATTGGCCAAGGCTGCGGATGCGGCAATTCTCAGCCCGCCGTTCACTTCAATGGCAACCCTGGCCGGCCATCCGGATCTCGGCAACACCTTTGACGTGCGCGATCTGCAGGGCGGGCTGGTCACGCGCCTGTCACATATTGAAGATCGTCGCGATCAAGTCAAGGCGGTGATTCGAGCAACGCTGCGCAGCATGGAGAGCATCGTCAAAAGCGAGGCCGACGTCATTGCGTATCTGCAAAAAGATTTCGGCCTGGAGCCCAAGATCGCTGCCGATACTTTCAAGATCCTCAAGCAAATCGTCAACACGGACGGCGATATCGAAGAACCGATCCTCAAAGCGATCGTCGATAAGATTCGTCAAGAGTCGGGGATCACGGCCGAGGTGCCGCTGGATCGGGTCGTCGATCTGGCGCTCCTGCGCGAGGTCCAGAAGGAACTCCTGAAAAAATAGGTTTAGCATTAGATCTCTGTGGCCCGTCAGGACCGTCGCCTGGAGCGGGGTCCGTCGCAGTTCGTCACTGGCTAATTAAAGCCGGCATTCAATGGGACAACGGCGCCTAGCTCTAGCATCCTGAGTGAGCATGCTTCGAAAGGCGATCACAAGCAGCGATAGCGACATGTATCGCCGTAACAGACGGATAGAATCTTGAGAGTTTGGGTTGGTAAGCCTTCTTCATTGTTTTTTGTAGAGCTGCTCCACGAATCCGGAGCGACGGATCTCTTCGATCAGGCTCAGGTTCCATCGATCGCTCTCGCTGAGCTGTTTGGCCTTTGGACTATCTTGGGCCACGATGTCGATTAGAAAACGCACGGACTCGGTATTGGGTTGCAGGCCTCTTTCGACTCGGCTGATAACATCGTCGTAAAGGTAGGCCATCGTCGTTAGGTCCGGGTTCTGGAAATACTTGGCAAAAATCTTCAGACTTTCGCCTTTATGGGTGATCATGTAGTGGATCCCTTCCATGTAGCCCTTGAGAAAACTAATCAGCGCGCTTCGGTTCTGCCGTAGAAAATCGCTTGTGACGTTAATTCCGCCACCTATGGTGGGAACGTCAAGCTTTTGGAGCACTTTTAGCCCTTCTTTTGAAGCTACAAGATCCAGTGGCGGGAAAAGCATTGTTCCCTGAATGACGCCCGCCTTTAGGGCCGACAATCTTGCTCCTTGACCTCCTCCTATTGGCAAAAATTTAACATCTGTGGCCGGGTTGATTCCGTCGTCCCGAAGCAACTTAGCAAGCCTGGCATAGCTGGCATCCCTACCTAATCCAACCCCGAGCACCTTTCCTTTCAATTGTTGGACCGATTCTATGCTTGGATTTGTTAGCAGAGAGTTGCCCAACGAATTCATCGTCACCCCGAGCCGGACAACGTCGGCGCCTTGTGTGATCGCCTGAATCACTCCCGTGTCCGACCCGACCAAAACTTGGATACTGTTACTCAGCAAGGCCGGAACTGCCCGTCCACCACCGGACAATAAAATCAATTCCACATCCAGGCCGTGCTTTTTCCAGATTCCTTTTTCCAGCGGCACCCACAAAGGACTTGAGCCCGGCGCCAACGCCGGGTAGGCAACCCGGAGTCGCTCAGCAGAATGAAGCGGAGGGGTGGCGAACAGTAAACCAAGAGCCAGGATCAGAAGAAAAGTTTTTATTGCCATGTTAGTACCATCGCCCTGTGAGAAATTGGTGGATGTTTCTTTCGACCATCCGGGTCTTTCCCAATGAGGCATAAACGCCGCTCATCATATATTCGGCCACATCTTGAGCGCTTTTTCGGCCTGATTTTATTTCCTGAAGATGGGCGTAAAAATCTTCGAGATAATCATACATCTTCTTGAAGTAGGCTCGTCCGGCCTGTTGCCCTTCGACCTTCGGGCCGTGGCCCGGTAGCAATTGTTTATAATGAGTTTGAAACAGCGGCTTCAATGTCGTCAACCAGTTCGGAATGTTGCCGAAGAAAGTCACGGGATGCACTTCGGTGTAGAGAAGGTCACCCGCGATTAGAATTTCGTCCTCATTAAAGTAAAGCGTCGTGTCGCCCTTGCTGTGACTGTGGCCGTTTTCAGCACAATATTTGATGTCCAGGCTTACACCCGGAAGCGTCACTGTGGTGGTGTTGTCGAAAACGACTTCCGGCAGAATCATCCTGATGCCGGGAAAACGTTGGTAGATGTGCGGTGCCGGCGCTAACATCCTGGCAAAATCCTTTTCCCCATCCTTTTTCATGGCCTGCACGCAACCGCGGCTCGCGACGATGGCCACGCCGCGCCGGGCGAAATAATAATTCGCGGAGGTGTGATCGAAGTGCTCGTGCGTGTTGACGAGATATTTGATTTCGCGACAACCGGTTAACTTTAGCGCTTCTTCGATTTCATCGATTCGGCGAATGTCGCTATCGATCAGAACGGCGCTGCCATCATTTGCCTTGATGATGGCGAAGTTCGTGGCTCCCTCGGGACCGATGATGCAATAAGCAGATCGGCCTATCGCTTGAATGATCGACTTCATTCGTTCGCGGCATATCCGATTGCGCCTTTTGATTCAAGCTGGAGTGTCGGGTGAAGTGGCGGTTTACTCGCGCCACGTATCGATTTCCTGTCCATTGGTTTCACATGGGCCAAATACTACGTAGGGATTTCCTAGACCGTGAACCCTCGGTTCAATACACGGTCTAGATCATCGTAATTTTGACGTCTTGTGTCCACGGAGTTCTTGAACCGTAGGTATGTCGTATTCGTCTTCGAGCAGATCGGTTCAGTGCAGATGACGCTTGGCAATTACGATCCGAGAAGAAAGATTTTGGGCTTGCGTTACCGCCAAGTGGATAGGTAGAATCCGGTCGAATCCAGTTTCTTGGGGAGGTCCGCTTGTGAAATCGCTATGGGCAGTTGCCGTTTTGTCTTTGAGTTTGGTGGTCGTTCAAGGCCGGGTGTTCGCCGACTTACCCGAGCCCAAGGAAAAGGCAGAGAACCCGAACATGGTTGCCGGGCGCAAGGCGATCGATGCCAAGGACTACAAGGCTGCCGTCGGGCACTTGGCCAAAGCGGTTCAGGAAGAGCCGAAAAATGCCGATGCGCACAGCATGCTCGGCTACAGCTATCGCAAGGCCGGGACTTTCGATAAATCGATGGAACACTACCAGACGGCGCTCAAACTCGATGCGAATCATCGCAGCGCACACGAGTATCTCGGCGAGCTTTATCTCGACTTAAACCAGCTCAATAACGCCGAGAAGCAACTGGCCGCTTTGAAAAAAGCCTGTCCGTTCTTCGGCAGCTGCGAGGAGTACGACGATCTCAAAAAGGCAATCGATGCGTATAAAATGAAGGCGAAAAAATGAGTTTAGCGTCTCGAGTCCAGCGTCTTGCGTTTAACTCTCGACCCTAAACTCTAGACCCAAGACCGAAGAGGCGCGGGCGGTATTATGGCTGAAAGCATCAAACCACGGATCGGTTTCGTCAGCGGCGGGGCTAGCTCCATGCCGCACTACCGGAGCTTTTTACCGATGGTGCCAAAGGAGATCGAACTCGACTTCCAGGGCCTGGAGCTTTACGGCAATTCGCTCTATGAGATCGGAAACAAGAAAAATGTCATCGTTAAGCGCGTCGCGGATTTCGTCGCTCAACGGGGTTGGAACGGCGTGATCGTCACCGCCGCGCCGACGGAAGTTCTGAACCCCGGTCTTTACGATGCGCTGAAAGAGGCGTTAGCGATTCCATTCACCACCGCGTTGCACGCTTGCGTGGCGGCCCTGCGCGCGTACTCGGCCGCCAAGGTTTTGCTGCTTACACCTTTCGACGCGCGCATGAACGAATTGATCGTCGCGCATCTCGCCAGGGACAGAGTGACGGCGGTCTCGCCCCATTCTTTCGCCGAGCTGGCCGTGCCGAAGCGGATGACCCCCGATGAGGTCTTCGAGCTCACGAAAAAAAATCTCGGCGCGGCCGGCAAGGTCGATGCGATTTATTTTCAGGGCGCTGTGCTCGATCCGATCAAGTGTCTCGAGCGTGTCGAGTCGGAGCTCAAAGCGACCGTGATCGCCAGCAATCCCGCGATGCTCTGGTACGTGCTTTCGAAGCTTGAGCTAAAGCATCCAATCACCGGCTACGGCCGCTTGCTGCGCGAGTGGCCGGCGCTTCAAATCTGAAAGTTCCAGTCGTTCAAAACGTTCCAATCGTTCAAGTCGTTAAAACCACAGCCGAGGCTACCCGAGTGTTCGCTCCAGCCAATCCGTCACAATCTTCGCTACCCGCTCTTCCGCACCGATGTAGAAGTGGTCGCAGTCCGCAACGATCGCGATCTGGCATGGACCCGCGCAGTTTTCTTTAAAGCGTTCCGCTGGATAATTTTCCTTTGGCTCTTGATCGCCGCGGATGAACAGTACCGGGCATTTGATTCTTTTGGCGTTTTCGACCAAGTCGGGCGCATTGGTGAGCCGGTCCAAATAGGTGTGGGCCGAGATCACCCACCACCAGGCGGGGATCAGCAGGAGCTGGCGCGGCTTGCCGGCGGCGACTAGCTCTTCGGCTTCCTTGATCTGCGCGGCGGTGTCTCCGGCGAGCGAAAAATTCCGCGCCGATTGTGGATTCTGCAGCCGGTTGCCGCCGGCGTGTGCGGAGAGCAAGACCAGCGCACGGGTCTCCGGGTGGCGCGCGACATGCTCGCTGGCGAGCACGCCGCCGTTGCTGTGGCCGATGATAATCGGATGATTCCATCCTTTGTCGGCGAGGTACTTTGCCGCCCGCTCATTATCTTCGATTCCTTCGGCCACGGTCTGATAAGCGCCGCCGACGCACTCCCGGCTGTCGCGGGTGCTGACGGAATCATGGCCGCGGCGATTAAACGGCATGAAATCGTAACCGAGGGCGGTGAGAGGAGGCGCGAGGAAGCGCGCGGCGCCGACGTAGAAGTTCATCTGATTGCCATGGCAATACATCACCGCGCCCTTGCTCGTCCCGTCGGGCGTGTAGTAAAGACCGTCGAGAGGGTAGGTTGAGGTCGGGATGCCGATCAGTTCGGTGCGCATGCAAGAAATCCTTTCAAACGACTGCTTACTACACGGCATGGAACAATTGTAGAACGGCAAGCAAAAAAAAGAGAAGGTCGAATCATGGCTGAAAGAAAAAGCGCGCCGTTTCGCGCCAATCACGTCGGTAGCCTCTTGCGACCCCGGGAACTGATCGAGGCGCGGGAAAAACGCCAGAACGGCGAGATTGAGGCCGCACAATTGCGGGAAGTCGAAGATCGCTGTATCCGCGCCGCCGTGAAGATGCAAGAAGATGCCGGCATGCACGGGATCACCGACGGGGAATTTCGCCGCACCTTGTGGCACGCCGACTTTCTAAGCCGGTTCGAAGGCATCAAAGTCGTCGAAGGTTTGTCGCCCGAATCCGCGCGCCATTTTCAAAATCCGGATGCCGATGTGCAACGGTCGCCGACGCAGTTCGTCGTGACCGGGAAATTGGGACATCCGCGTGGCATCGAGACCGATAATTTTAAATTCCTGGCGTCAGTGACGCAGCAAACTCCCAAGCAATGCATCCCGTCGCCGTCCTTGGTGCACTTTCGCACCGGCCGCGCGGGAGTCGACCGGGCCGCTTACCCCGACATGGACGTGTTCTTCGCCGATCTGGCGCGGGTTTACCGCGAGGAGATTGCCGGGCTTGCCGTCGCCGGCTGCAGGTATCTGCAAATCGATGACGTGAACTTTGCTTATCTCTGCGATCCGAAAATGCGCGAAGGCGCAAAAAAAATCGGCGAGAATCCGGATGAGCTGCCCTTGTTGTACGCCAATCTCATCAACGAATGCATCAAGGATCGGCCGGGCGATATGGTGGTCTGCACGCACCTGTGCCGTGGAAACTTCCGCAGCTCATGGGTTGCCGAGGGCGGCTACGATCCGGTAGCGGAAGTGCTGTTTAATGCACTCAAAGTCGACGGCTATTTCCTCGAGTTCGATACCCCGCGGGCGGGGAATTTTTCACCGTTGCATTACCTCCCAAAGGGAAAAATGCTGATTCTCGGTCTGGTGACCACGAAAAGCGGCGCGCTCGAAAGGCCCGATGATTTGAAACGGCGGATCGACGAGGCCGCCCAATACGTCCCGCTCGATCAGCTCGGGATCAGCCCGCAATGCGGTTTTTCCAGCACGGTGCTCGGCAACAAGCTGACGGTCCGGGATCAGATCGCGAAGCTCGATTTGGTCGTGCGGGTGGCGAAGGACATGTGGGGGGATTAGAGTTGTTTTTCTGTTCGTCATGTCGTCGGGCCGACAGTTGCGTTGTTGCCAACGTCAGTTTGTGGCTAACCTGTACTATCCAGGAGGAGAGCACCATGGCTTTGAAACACGGGAAGATTGCGGCAGTTTTGCTGCTGAGCGGTTTACTCGGCGGTTGCCAGGCGGTCACCGGCAGAACCACTGGTCAAAACATCGACGATAACAACACCACTGCAGCCGTGAAAACCCAGCTAGCGCGCGACAAGGTGTCGAGCTTGACGCGGATCGATGTCGACACCAACGCCGGCGTGGTTTCGCTCAACGGTACCGTAGAGTCGCCGGAGCAGCGCGCGCAGGCCGAACAGATCGCAAAGGGTGTCGGCGGCGTCAAGCGGGTCATCAATAATTTGCAGGTTCAGCGCTGAGCCTTACGGCGGCTTTATTTGTTAACCGCGTCGATAAAGCCGCTCTTTTCCAACTGCTCGACCAGCGACGAGTCGACGAATTGCTCCGGTTTCGGCAGCGGCTTTTTGTCCTTGAACTGGTTCTCGATTAAAAACTGGATCGCCTTCAGCGACGGCCGCGGGTTTTTTTGCATGCTCGGCGCATAATCTTGCCAGGTACCCTCCAGGATCTCCTCATCGTTGATCTTGCCGTATTTCGCCAGGACGCGTGTGCTGAAGTGTTTGTCGGTGCGGTAACGGTGCATGCCGCGCGTAAATGCGCGCATGAAGCGCAGCGCCAGATCGCGTTGCTGCGTGATAAACGTTCGCGTCGTAATTACGGTGCCGTTGATGTCTTCGACGCCGAGGTCGGCGAACTTGATCAGCTCGCGCATGCCTAGCTTGGCCGCCTTGGGGTAAAGCGGGAAACTCAGAGCGCCGACCTGGACGGCGCCGCTCTGCAGCGCGGCGAAGACTTCCGGCTGAGCGCCGAAGGTGAGCAGGGCGACGTCCTTGTTGGGTTCAAGATGAAACTGTTTCAACGCGATGCGTACGACTTGATCCGAAGTCGAGCCGAACGTGGTAATGCCGGCTTTCTTCCCTTTCAGATCGGCGGGTTGTTTGATGTCCGGCCGGGCCATCAAGCGAAACGGCGAGACCGTGCCGGTGGAGCCGATGATCACGACGTCACTGCCGGCGGCCGTTGCCGACAAAGCTGCGGCCGCGCCGGCTTGAATAATCGGCGCGCTGCCGCCGAGCATGGCCGCGACCATGCGCGAGCTGCCGCCGACGCGAATCAGCTCCAGATCGATTTTTTCATCGGAAAAGTAGCCCGCTTCCTTGGCGATCCACGCGGTCGCCCAGGAGCCTGAGAAGCTCGGATAGAGTAGCCGCATGGAAGTCTGCGCCGACGCCGCCAACGCAGCCGCGGGCGCGAGTGCGAGGACAAGCGCGAGAAGGACGGTTAGCCGAGATCCCCTCGCCGGCGCGATAGAGTTCAGATCATTCATCGGATGCTCCTTTGATGCGTTAGCCCCGTGTCTTCTTTACTGGATCCAATACCCGCACGCAATTGCCGCCGCTCCTGCGAAATACTGGCGGTCCTCGTAGGGCTGTCTCTTGGAGCGTCTGATGGCGGGACAGGATGTTGGCTTCCCGCGAGCGCGCCATGTAACAATGGAGAGACGACAGGCCATCTGGCATGCAGCTCGAAGATACATCCAAGCCGGTACAGAAGAAAAGTTCGCCGGATCGGGCCCAATTCGCGAGCCCGACTTTTCGAGCGCAACTCCGCCCAGTCTTCTTCCTGATCATTATTTTCCTGCTCAACTTCACGTCGAGAATCATTCTGTCGCCGTTGTTGCCGACGATCGAAAAAGAGCTGGCCATCAGTCACAGCCAAGCGGGATTTTTTTTCTTTTTGACTTCCGGCGGCTATTTGGTCGGGCTTTTGTCGTCCGCTTGGCTCGCCTCGCGGACGAGCCACAGTTTAGCGATTGTTGTTTCCAGCGCCGGCGTCGGTATCGCCATGGTGCTGATCGCGTTCGCGGCGAATCTTTGGCTGATACGTTTTGGTCTTTTTGCAGTCGGGCTCGCCGCCGGATGGTACATGCCTTCAGCGATCGCGACAATTACGTCACTCGTCCGCCGCGAGCATTGGGGTAAAGCGATTGCCGTCCACGAGCTCGCACCGAACCTGGCATTTTTTATCAGTCCATTTATAGCGGAGCTGTTTCTCAGATGGGCGAGCTGGCGCTCCGCGCTGGCCGTTCTTGGCGTGCTGTCGGTCCTGGCCAGCGTTAGCTTCGGCCGGTTCGGCAGGGGCGGGGATTTTGCGGGCGAATCGCCCCTGTCGAGCGCATTCGGCGCGCTAGCCCGTACGCCGGCATTCTGGTTGATGATCATTTTGTTCGGTCTAGGCGTGAGCTCCACGGTCGGTATCTATGCAATGTTGCCGCTTTACCTCGTGACGGAACGGGCTTTCGAGCCCAGTTGGGCCAATACGCTCTTGGCTTTCTCGCGTTCGCACGGCCCGGTTTTGGGACTTCTCGGTGGTTGGGCGACCGATAAACTCGGCGCGGGCCGGACGATCATCATCAGCATGGCATTTACCGGGGTGACGACCTTGCTCTTGGGAGTGCTTTCAGATCGTTGGTTGAGCGCTGCAGTGTTTTTGCAACCCGTGCTTGCTGTCTGGTTTTTCCCGGCGGCGTTCGCGGCAATCTCAATGATTACACCCCCAAACGCACGCAATCTTGCGGTTTCGTTCTCGGTGCCTTTCGGCTTTTTGATCGGCGCCGGTGCGATTCCAACCTTTATCGGCGCCATGGGCGATGCTGGTTCATTCGCCACGGGGTTCGTGATCACCGGAGCGTTCATTGGTGCGGGAGCCTTGCTGGCGCTGCTGCTCCGCCTCCCTGGCGACAAGCGATGATCGCGGTTGTTTTCGCCGCGGCCGCTGTTCTATAAGTTGAAATATGCTGACGCTAAACGATTTCGCCGAAAAAATGCGCGCGAACGATGAGACCGTGGTCTTTACAGGCGCGGGAATCAGCACGGAATCGGGCATTCCGGATTTTCGCAGTCCGGGGGGCATTTGGACGCTTTACCGTCAAATCACGTTCCAAGAATACCTCAGCTGCGAAGCGGCGCGGATCGAGGCTTGGAAGCGACGTTTGGCGGGTTGGGAGCAATATAAGAACGCCAAACCGAACATCGGCCATTATTTCGTTCACTCCCTGAACGCCAAGGGCAAACTCATCGGGCTCATCACCCAAAATGTCGACGGCCTTCATCGCGTTGCGGGCCTGGCCGATGAAAAAATCGTTGAGCTGCATGGCAGTAACCGCCAAGTCATCTGCTTGGAGTGCGACCAGACATACGATCCGGACGAGATCATCAAACGGTTGGTCGGCGAGTTCGAATCGCCCAAGTGCGATTTTTGCGGCGGTATTCTTAAGTCGGCAACGGTCTCGTTCGGGCAGGCGATGCCGGAGCAAGCGCTGCGGGTGGCTCAGGAGTGGACCGATCAGGCCAAAGTGTTTGTCGTGATGGGGTCGTCATTGCAGGTGCAGCCGGCGGCATCTTTCCCGCTGTCGGCCAAGCGCAACGGCGCGGTGCTGGCGATCATTAATCGGGAACCCGGGCCGCTCGATGAAGTTGCCGACTTTGTTCACCACGGTCCAATCGGCGAGTTTTGCGCCCGATTCGGCGAGATGATCGCCGACGGATAAAGCACGGAGACGCGTTCAGGACGTTCAAGCTATTCAAACCGTTCAAAAATGCCGAAGAGCGCGGGCACGACTACCGCCGCTGAGTTTTGGAGAAGCATCATGGCAGATTGGAAGATGATCGATGCGGATGGGCACATCCGCGAAGTCGAAAGCGATGTCTTTGAATATCTACCCGATTACTACAAGAATCGGCGCGCGGCGGTGCTCTATTTTCCTCTTCTGCCGCATCACGGCTGGCACCGCCAAGCGGGGCTCGGTGCCGTGGGGGCATCCTTCTTGATTCCGACATTAGAGGATTGGCGGAAGGCACTCGAGCAGGGAAATATCGAAGCGGCGGTCCTCTATCCGACGCGCTTCATGCACATTGGCCAAGTTGGCATGGCCGAATTCGCCGTGGATTTAAGCCGCGCTTACAACGATTACCTCTACGACCGTTTTCTCCGTGCCGAACCGCGCTTAAAGGGAATCGCCGTCCTGCCGCTGCAGGATGTTCCCGCGGCCGTCACCGAGTTGCGCCGAGCCGTGAAGGAATATGGCATGGTCGGCGGACTTCTGCCTGCCGACGGCCTGCCGCGCCCGTTAGGTCACTCCGAATTTCATCCGCTCTACGAAGAGGCGAATCGGTTGGGCTGCATGTTGGCGGTGCATTCCCAGAACTCGCTGCGCAACAACGATCTTTTCATGTGGCGCGGTGAAGCGGCAACGCTGGCGCACGTGTGGCCGCAAATGCGCCAGTTCACTAATCTCATGTTTTCCGGTCTGCTGGGCCGGATGCCGGATTTGAAAATCGCTTTTCTGGAAGCGGGCTGCGGTTGGGTGCCTTATCTGATGAGCAAGATGGCGGGACGTATGGGCGAGGCCATGACGCCCGCCAACCTCATCGAGCGCGGCCAGATCTACTTTCAGTGCGGCGAGGAGCTGACCACGAGCCGCGATCTCGAGCTGCTCGGCGAGGAGTGCTTGTTCTGGGCTTCGGACTTTCCCCACGAAGGGATCGTCGACATGGGCAAGGCGGTGAAAGAATTTCTAAGCCGCGAAGATATTTCCGAGGCGGCGAAACAAAAAATCAGTTACAAAAATCCCAAGCGGCTCTACAGACTCTGAAACATTCCCGTTCCAAACGTTCCAGCCGGTCGTTAGGCGGCTGAAACGATTGAAACAACTGGAACTATTAAAGAGTTCATAAGTATCTAGACAACAGGGTTGGTTGGACACGAAGGGACGACTCGTTCCAAGCCCAGGCAAAGCGTCTGTGCGTCATCGGCCAC
>Ga0210114_1000035_pt1 | contig 30888 bp, 30 predicted proteins | sample MayberryNW_TuleA_FD_185524 | JGI IMG/M metagenome (GOLD analysis project Ga0210114, IMG submission 185524) | Wetland microbial communities from San Francisco Bay, California, USA, that impact long-term carbon sequestration - MayberryNW_TuleA_D2... | ecosystem: Environmental > Aquatic > Marine >...
AGCGAGGGCATCATGTAAATTAGCATAGGCCTCATCTGTTGCTGCTGCATCTCCATAGTCATCTTGTTCACCGAAGCTTGCTTCTTTTTTAGCTCCTCAACTCGAACTTTATCGCGTTTCCTGATGGCATCTGTATACTGTTTCCGCCATTCATTGGTTTCTTTCATGACTCTGTGCATCTTGTCTATATCTGTAGTTCGTTTTCTAAGCAGAGCCATAGCAAAGTTCATCGATATAGCAATAAGTGCAGCTACGATTAATCCGGATACCATGTCAGGAAAAATGGGGGTCTTTGTGTAGTGAGGAGCTAGACCAGGCAACTGCATAATGAGGGAATCGATGATACTCTGATGTATCATTTTTTCTCACTTTTCCCTGACATTATTTCAACTAATTCACTAACAGCTTCATGTAACTTATCTCTATGATTAAAAATGATCTTAAAGGGAGCGCCAGTCAACACGGAAGATGTAGCTATCATGATGGTCGCGACCTCTAAATCATTTTTGATACTGGCTATGGAAATTAAATCTCTACTTCTAGTATCATCTTGCATCCTGCGAACAAAGATTTCTTCAGGATCAGCAGAAATCATAACCAAATGAGTAGGTGACAACACGTCCAAAAGACTTTGGGGTATTCCTGGATACCTTCCTTCACCAGTATTGATAAAAAGATGAGTATCGATCATAATGTTGACACTCAGTACTGCACTAATACTTCTGGCCGCCATTTCTTGAAGTCGGCGCTGGGTATTGACCGATAGCTTCCGCATTTCATCCCTATCTCTAATACCCATTTTCCTGGCCTCATCAAACATTATCGATCCAAATACCAGTACTTGAGTATTTGAACCCAACTGGTTTAATCGCTCAGCAGCTTTGGTAATGACCGTCGTTTTTCCTACCCCTGGAACACCAACTACAATCAACCTAGCAAAGCTATGAATATTATTTCCTGCCAAGTAAGGCCGCCAATTTTGGCATATGAACATCGACTTGTTCACGCACAAGCAAGTTGTAGTAATTAACCAGAATATCTACCATCAACAGTATCCCAATTCCTGTACCAAAAACGTTTAACACATCAGAGATCGATGCTAGCAGACCTATTGTTACACCTCCAATTATGGTCACCGACGGGATATACTTATTCAACAATGCCTCAACCGAACCTTCGGAACGCCGAAATCCTGGAACTTGAACGTCCGCATCAAGTAAGTTTTTAGCTGCAGCTTTAGGTGACAAACCACCAAGTTCAACCCATAATTTCGCAAAGATTGTAACAATAGTAGTAAGGAATAAAACATATGCTACCGCCCGTAGAGGATCTTGAGCTGCCGCTTCGAAGCTCCTCGGAGGGGTCGTGTAATATAACAATCCCCCGGTAGGGCTTTGGGGATTCTCAGGATCGTATTGTGCTATATAGTTGAATGCAGGGTTAGAATTCTGTGGATTATAATTTGCCCACATCATTTGACCAATGAATACAGCATTAGCTAGTAGTGCTGACGCTAGTATAACGGGAATGTTTGAAGTATACAGTAACTTGATAGGATAAACTGCCTTAAATCCTCTATATTTCGTTGATACAATTGGGATATCTATATGGATTCCTTGCACGTACACCAACGCTGCCAATACCAAACTAGTAACGACGAGACCAAAGAGACTGGGCAGCTGTCCCGACCTGAATATTGCTTCTTGTAAATCGCCGTTCATAGCTGATTCTACCATGAAAGGAAGTATACCAACACTTCCACCATCTGGTGCTGGAATCGGACTGAATACGGCCCACCATATACCCTGAGCAACTCCTGCCATTATGAAAAGGCTTATGCCCGACCCTAGGCCCCATCCCTTTTGCACTAGCTCATCTAGCAGCATTACTATCAAGCTGGCACCTATCAACTGAACGACAACGATTGCGACAAATTCGGGCTGTGCCACTAACCCTCCATAAACACTTACGCCGTAAAGTGTACCTTCTGCTACAATAACAATAATGGTGACAAGTTTGGTCGCAGAAGTAAACAATGCCCTATCATCGGGGTTTTTAAAGTTGAGCTTTATAAGCTCGGATCCCTTAAGAAGCTGCATTAATAGACCTGCTGTAACTATTGGGCCTATGCCTAGTTCCAATAATGTTCCCTGCTGAGCAGCAAAGATTACTCTTGCAAAAGCAAGGAAATCAAATGCAGGATCGTCGGTGACACCGTAAAGTGGGACTTGCCCCATAATAAGATAGATAAGCAGACAAATGCCACACCACACAAACTTCTCAGTAAGAGTTAATTTCTTCTTGGGCTTTTCAACCTGAGGTATGTAAGTAGATACGCGCTTTATGACGCGCCGAAAGATACTCTCGCTACTTTGAACCGACTTCTTCATTCAGTACTATATCGCCTCCAGCTAATTCGATCTTTTGCTTTGCAGTCGCAGAAACTTTAGCTACACGTACTACGATAGGTTTCAGGAGCGTTCCTCCTCCCAAGAGCTTGTCATAGCCAATAGATCTCAGATCTAGGACTAACTTTCCATGCTCGTTCGTAGTGCCGAACCGCGACGCCAAATCGTTTACGTCTCGCAAATTAACCCACCGATTTAATCTATTTTGCCTTGTTGGCTTTGTAGAATCGTGTCCAAAATGATCAGGTTCTTCAATGACGGTTCTAATCCAAAAGTGTTTGTGTTTTCCCGCGCCGCCAATTCCACCCCGGCTACCAGATTGCCTATGTTGTCCTATCTGTCCCCAGCCACAAAACCTACTCCCCCTTTGTCTTCGACTCTTTCTGAATCTAGTAGCCATAATCAGTTACTTCTCTCCCACGCTCAAACTCAACGTCTTGGTGTTGGAAATGGGTCTAACCTTAAATAAGTCTTGCTCCGTAGCCCTCTCACATCATTTTCTTCACGAGATCGATCAACAATACGTTCTCTCCAAGTATTCCATTTTGAGTTGTTTGCTTCTTGACTGACTTCTTGAACCCACCTCGAGGTGGATTCAATGCAAACCATGGTTTTATACCATTGAGTTTGGAGAGCACTACTGTATCGTTTGCTAAATCAATCGCAAGTTTGTCCAAATTGTCATATTCTTTGGGTAAATCAGATTCTCTCAGAGGCTGAGACGCAGTCTTCCTACCTTTCTTATCTAAGAGATCTTTCACTGTCTCATTATCAACGCGACACCACGTCACAAGTTGCCTTATTCTATTTAACATACCTGAATATTCAGTGCTTTCTGGCACAATTGTCGCTCTGAATTTCTTTGAAAGATTCAGACTTTCTAATGTGGTATTGGCCCAATATGGCACATTAACTGTACCGCGCATCCTAACAACCAAGTAAGCCATTATTCCTGCAGCACTCCCTATCCCTTACTATATGTGCTCCGTAGAGCGTCAAATATAGCCTTTGTAGTCGAAGACATTGTACTCGTTGATCCAAATGATTTCGTCCATGCATCAGTTAAGCCGGCGAGTTTTAATAAACTCCGTATATGCTCCCCAGCTACAAGCCCAAGGCCTCTTGGCCCCGGAATAATTTCTATAGTTACACTCCCACCTCTACCTCTTACCTTGAAGGGAATAGAATGGCTTTGATCACACCGACACTCCCAACTACCACAACCCCGCTTCACTGGAATGACGTTCAAGAAGGCCGTATTAGTCGCTTTATCAATTGCAATCCTCATCTGAGATGCCTTCCCCTTTCCGATCCCAAACCATCCTGCTTCGTTCCCAACCGCTACAACAGCATTAAATCTTGTCATTTCTCCAGCATCCGTCTGTTTCTGCACAATCCCAACGTGGACAACCTGACTTCGAATGTCTGGAAGAAGGCGCTTTATAATCTCTGATTCTTGTATCCTGAGTCCATTTTCGTAAACTTCGTCCATCGAGTTTATCTTCCCACTGGCCACCAACAAGCCCAAGGATGTCCTAGGTATCCACTCAGAATGTTGCTGATTCTGTCGGCTCATTTCAACCTACTCCAACTCACTTCTCTTTGCCTGCTACTGAATCGATTCCGTCTGAAGAAGTAATAGCATCCTTAACTTTGTGTACATAGCTACTATACTGAGTAGGATCAAAGTTATTAGCGATTAGTTTTGAAAAACGGCTATTGTAAGCGTCTTTATTCTCACCTTGCAAAATTCGGGCATATTCTGCAATGTGATTTCCCACCAGCCGTTCCTCTGGTGGAAATGAAGAATCGGATGCAGGCACTTTCATCCCCGAATCAATTATACCTTTAAGACAGGCGGCGACCCGAGACGTAAATGGATTCTTTCCAGTATAGAGGATAGCTTCGTCTACTTTCTTTCCCAGCGACTTCTTCCCCAATAACAGACCTGTCAAATAACATGCGGGGAGAGAATTTAGAGAACCATTCCAACCGAATCTTGTAAGTTCTCTGCTATGAGATGATGTGATAGTAACATCCCCCTTCGACATCGGGTATGCGATCTGAGCCTGAACGTTCTCGTCGCTGACGGTTATAGTAACAAATTTTCTTCTCGAGAGAAGGAGTGCGGCCCTCTTCCTGTAATTGGTTCGACCATTTCTAATCCTCTTGAGTGTGGCAATATAACCCATTATATTATCATCTTACACCTTTTCAAGTAATTATAACCAACGACTGAAAAGCCTTTATAAACGTTTGAGAAAGCCTCGCTAGCTTACAACTCCATGAGAGCAAGTACGAAGCGAATCATCTTTTCTGGGATGAATCATAGACATCCTTTTGCAGATAAGAGCTGCAAACGCTCCTGCACCGATGCCATTATCGATATTCATAACGGCCAATCCAAATGTGCAGGTCTGTAGCATTGATGTCAAAGCTCCGATGCCGCCAGACCCCATCCCGTAGCCGATTGATGTAGGTACTCCTATGACCGGGACATCCACCAACGCTGAAATGACAGATGGAAGAGCCCCTTCCATTCCAGCTACTACTACGAGAGCCTCTACGTTTTTTTCCATCATGCTACTTAAGGCCGGAAGCAGGCGATGCAGTCCCGCAATTCCAACGTCATAGGACAGATCAGTAACGCAGCCCATAGCTTTGGCCATCATTCTCGCCTCCTCTGCGATAGGGATGTCCGAGGTCCCCGCGCAAATAATCCCAGTTTGAGGACTATTTTCACCGAGTGTGAGTTCTTTCGTCGAAACCAGAATGGTGGTCCCACGTGTCGCTGTCTCAGTCATATACCCTTCCTTTTTCAACTGAGTGGAGAGTTTGCTAAAGACTTCCTGAGATGCTTTTGTAATGAGGGCCAGGCCAGTTTTCTGCAACGTCATTAGTGTAATTTCATACAGATCATTGTATTGCTTATTTAATGCAAGGATAACCTCTGGACAACCCCTCCGTTTCTCCCTTTGTAAGTCAAGACGTGCTATGTTCTCCCCTATATATCCAATGTTTTCAATTGAAATTTCTCTTTGAATTTCGTTAATACCGATTTCGCCATTGGAATATTTTTTCATCAATAGGCTCAGATCCATTCGTAACCAGTGGGCCTGTCAATGATAAAAGCATTACACATGCAACTCTTTAATTGCAGTTTTGACGCTTCTAACTCCTCTATCAAACATCTCTTTTTCCAAACTGTCAAGTTCTAGCTCGACTATCTTCTCGATACCATTTGCCCCAAGTATAACCGGAACCCCAAGACAAACATCTGAAGCACCATATTCTCCGTCCAAAAGGGCCGAGACTGGTATGAGACTTTTTCTATCTCTTACAATAGATTCAATCATTGCTGCAATGGCATTACCAGGGGCGTGAATCGTTGCACCCTTTAGCGAGATAACTTCAGCAGCAATCTTCCTGGTAGATTCCAAGGTGGTCAAGATTTGTTCGGGTGACAAGAATGTGGTTAGCGGAATTCCTGATGCTGAAGAAAACCTAGGAAGAGGAAGCATGTTCTCGCCATGTTCTCCGATTACCATCGCGCTAATGGAACCCCTCGAAAATCCAGTGGTCTCGTGAATGAAACTCTTGAACCTCGAAAGATCAAGCATGTTGCCCATTCCCATTACCCTATTCTTTCCTGTTCCAAGAAGTTTTAAGGTCAAATATGTCATCGGGTCAACAGGATTTGTGACAACGATCACAATTGCTCGACTAGCCAACGACCGTATCTCAATAGCTATTTCTTTAATGATATTTGCATTCGTTGTCAGGAGGTCCATTCTAGTCATTCCAGGTTTTCTGCCTACCCCTGCGACCAATACAATGATGTCCGAGCCTTTCATGTCCGCGTACTCGTTTGAGCCTCTCACACTGCAATCGATCCCTAGTTCAGACAACTGATGATTTATGTCCAGAGCTTCGCCCTGGGGAAGTCCCTTGACGATATCCAATAAAAGAACATCTCCTAACTTTCGCATACATGAGTTCAATGCTGCAGACGCCCCGACTTTACCCGCCCCGACAACAGTTATATTCATCTATTGTTCAAAAATACGCCCCATGTCACTAATAAAAGTCTTTTAATTCTAACTTACAAGCACTGACACAAATACAAAATAAATATACATTTGTCCTTATTAATAGAGTTAGTCGTTGCAAAAAATTGCAGTGTTTGATTCACAAATTTCAGGTATATCGGGTGATATGTTTCTTTCATCGCTCATTGATGCAGGGTCGGAGAGAAAAAGAGTTCTTGACTCAATCTATGCATGTGAGGGGTTCTTGGAAGGTGTCAGGATCTTGGAAGCTAGATTTGAAAAGGTAACATCGACGGGGATCAAAGCAACCCGATTTTTTCTCAAAACTACAGATAGTAAAACCAGTAGAAAAGGGAGTGAGCTTATTACTGCTGCCTCTCGCTGTTGCTCGCACTTGGATTTAGATCGACAAACTACTTCATATATTCAGAATTCTATGAAAACTCTGGTTCTTGCCGAATCTAAAATTCACGGTCGGAGTATTAAGGCGGTTAACCTCCACGAAACATCCAATATCGACACATTGGTCGACTTAGTAGGATCAGGTGTTGCTGCTAGAAGTCTTGATCTCTTCTCTTCGAATGTCTACTCAACGCCGATCGCAACAGGTAGCGGTTTGACACATTTCTCTCACGGAATTGTCCAAAATCCAACCAACGCGGTATTGCAAATCTTTTTGGACAGACCATTTATTCTTACAGCTGGATACTCTGATACCGAAACAACGACTCCAACTGGCGCTACTCTAATCGCAAATCTTTGTAAAGGGAGTGTAAGTAGATACCCAGATCTGAAGCCTGAAAGAATCGGATTCGGTGCAGGTTCTAAAGATCTTGGGCAAATTGCAAATGTGACAAGATTTGTGATGGGAACCTCCCATTCATCATCCAAGTATGGGAACGATACTGTGATTGTAGTGGAAACGAATGTAGATGATATCACAGGAGAGAACCTAGGAGCTTTAATGGATCGTTTGAGCATGACTGAGACAAAGGATGTAACTCTCATACCTGGCCTTTCTAAGAAGAATAGACCGAATTATACGATTAGAATCATTACTGATTACACTCAATTGGATACTATATTAGATATTCTCTTTATGGAAACCGGGACTTTGGGCGTACGGATCCAAGAAACAAATAGGATAGTATTAAGTAGAGATACAGTGAGAATGAAATGCAAGATATTGAATAATGAATTTAGTATCCACGTGAAGGTTTCTAAAGACTCTTACGGAAATATAGTTAATGCCAAACCCGAGTTTGAGGACATCAGGAAAATCTCCAGAGTATTAAGAATACCTTTAAGAGTGGCAAATCAGTTAGCATTATCTGAGATTCAAATTAGGTTTGGAGATAAATTCCATAAGCGAGCTTGAAGGGTCAGGTCAGAAATACGATCTATTGCTCAGATGGTTCGGCGCGATCAATGACAAAGTAGTTGTTGCCCTTTCTGGCGGAGTAGATAGCGCCGTTGTTGCATTAGCTGCTCAGATGAAATTGGGCCAGAAAGCTATGGCGGTAACAGCAAATTGTAGCACTACATCGGAAGAGGAATTGAAGAGCGCTATTCTAGTAGCTAAGGAATTAGGGATTAGGCATGAAATAGTTGAGTACGATGTGCTCTCGAATCAAAATTTCACAAGAAACGACAATGCTCGATGTTATCACTGTCGAAAAGATTTGGCGCTCCATTTGGTTGCCAAAGGAAAGGAAAATGGGGCCAAAACTATTGTCGATGGGACACATGTGGATGATCTAGGAGATCGTAGACCCGGAATCGTAGCTTTGCAGGAGGCAGGTGTACGACATCCTCTGCTGGAAGTCGGCCTAGTTAAGTCGGATATTCGAAAAATCGCTGAATACTTCAACCTATCCGTCTCCGGTAAACCCGCAAATTCCTGCTTAGCTTCCAGAATCCCGCACGGAAGGGAAATAACGCATTCATTGATTTCTAGGATTGAAAAGGCCGAATCAATAGTAAAGACGATCTTCGGCGTAGCACAAGTCAGAGTTAGAGATCATGGGGAGCTTGCCCGGATTGAAGTAGGAATTGATGAACTTCATAGATTGTTTGATGTTAGAAAGTTGGGAGAAGCTAACCAGATGATCAAAGAACTTGGTTTCAGATACGTGTCGGTCGACATGAAAGGATACAGACAGGGAAGTCTAGTTGTTGTGAAATAGGGGAATAGTAGTGATGAATGCAGATAATAGTCAACGTGACTTGATCTACTTTGATAACGCTGCGACTACTCCTGTTCTATCTGAGGTGATCCAAGAAATGGTTCCTTATCTTGGAAATTATTATGGAAACCCATCCTCACAACATTCAATTGGCTTTAAAAGTTTAAGAGCAATAGAGGAAGCCCGGACACATGTGGCTTGCCTCATAGGAAGCAGTCCTAGTAAAATAACGTTCACCTCTGGTGGAACAGAAGCAAATAACCTAGCCATTAAGGGCTGTGTATCCAGAACAAGTATCAACGGTGATAGCAAGAGTGTTGTCCTTATTTCAAGTAGCATAGAACATGACTCAGTACTTCAACCTATCAATTCTTTAAAGGCTCTGGGATTCAATGTTAAATTTGTCGAAGTAAACAAGGAAGGAATCGTTAAGCCGGAATCCTTACTTGAAATCCTAAGAAAAGAAAAGATAATCCTCGTAAGCATCATGTTAGCAAATAATGAAGTGGGAACCATTCAGCCAATAAAAGAGCTAGCAAAAATTACGCATGAAAATTCCGACGCCCTTTTCCATTGTGATGTTGTCCAAGCTCTGGGGAAAATTCCAATCGATGTAGGGCACCTTGATATAGATTTGCTATCTCTATCCTCCCACAAGATATACGGACCAAAAGGAGTTGGGGCCATATATTCTCGCGACAGGGATCAACTAAGAGCTCTGATCAACGGGGGAGGTCAAGAAAAGGCCTTAAGATCAGGTACTGAAAACGTACATGGTATCGTAGGCTTTGGCGAGGCCTGTAGGATCGCTGCAATGAACTTAGTAGAAAATTACAGAAATGTCAAGAATCTCAGGGATCATCTCATTGATCAAGTATTATCGACGATACCTCGATCCTATGTCAATGGTTCATTGAATCAAAGACTTCCCAACAACGCCCACTTTAGCTTTCCAGGGATTAAGGGCGAAGACATAATAGTCAAACTGAATGAGTATGGGGTTGCGGCGTCTACTGGGGCTGCATGCTCATCCAACAAGGCTAAACCTTCCCATGTACTCCAAGCAATGGGGCTATCTCTATTGGAAATTGAAGGTTCTCTGCGTCTAACACTTGGACATCAAAACACAAAATTTGAGGTCGAAAAGGTAGTTTTAGCGCTAGAAGAGATAATTAGAGAGTTACGCAGACATTCCGGCTTTGCAAATAACTGATTTTCCGAAATTAATTTATTGTCCTAAAGTGTAGTTTTATTCATGCCTTCAACGTCAACAATTTCAATTCCTAAAATAGGACAACAAGCGCCTAGTTTTCAGCTGCCTGATATTGAGATGAAAAGTCGAAGCCTTGAAGAATTTAAGGGCAAGAAGCTTGTTATTGCTTTTTTTCCTGCTGCAGAATCACCTGTATGTACTACTGAGATGTGTGCTCTGAGAGACTCGCTAGCTGCGTTAAAATCCTTGGGAGCCCAGGTTGTTGGCATCTCAGTTGATGGACCATTTGCTAACAAGATTTTTACGGAGAACCGGCACCTTAATTTTCCCATTCTTAGCGATTACAAGCGCGAGGTCATAAATAAATATGGCATAGTAATGGCCAACTTGGGTCCGCTAAAAGGCTATGATGCAGCTAAGCGTTCAGTATTCGTACTCGATGAAAATGGTATAGTCAAATATAGGTGGGTATCTGACAATCCATTGGTAGAGCCGAATTACGACGAGATAAGATCTTCATTGGAGAATAGTTAGGCAATTCCACTCCATAAGGAGTTATAATTTGTTAAATGTGGGGGTTTGCGCCGTAGTGATGAATGCGAAAATGAAAATAAATGAAGGTTGCCTTCTTATGTTTACTACTCTATAATAGCAATTACGTCATTCCTGGACACAGCATTTCCCTGCTTGACTTTTATTTCCTTTATCTTACCATCTTTATGTGACTTTACTGCAACTTGCATTTTCATGGATTCCAAGACCACTATGGAGTCTCCTTTGTTTACAGTGTCACCTTGTTTCCCTAATACGCTAACAACTCTTCCAGGAATTTGACTCGTCAAATTGTTTATTGCAGTCTCCGATGAGATCTTTGACAATGACTCTTTCAAAATTTCTGACAGCTTGGAATGCTTGGTTATTTTCATTTCAGTCCCATCGATTAGCAGCTTCACCTCAGAGGTACTAGAGTTCAGGATCTTCGCGTAGTGGTATGAATTATTTATCATAAATTCAAGAATATTTGTAGAGAACCTTAGGACTTTGAGGCGATAATCAATCTGATTTATCTTGACCATGGCCTCAGAGTCTCCCAGCGTGCTAAGTAGCTCAGCGTTCACGGGCTGTTCCAGATGCGCTATCTTAAATTCCATCAAAAGTTTCCTCCCTGTCTGATCCATGTAGGCATGTGTTCGGACTTCTGAACATTGCCACGCTTGACCGAAGGTGTCCGCATAAACTCTGAATAAAGTAAAAGTGCAGCTACAGCAGGAACCTGCGTCTGCACTGACACCCCCTTGGCATCTTTGAGAAGCTTGTTCATTAGGTCATATCGCTCCAGATAGTCAGTTGACAATTCCCCTTTAATGAAGTGCTCCTCCTTCATTATCGTCTTGAAGAGAGGTATAGTTGTATTCACTCCCTCCACTTCAAATTCATTTAAAGCATTAATCATCCTGTTTCTAGCTTCTTCGAAATGGTTGCCCCAAGTAATGAGCTTTGCCACAAGAGAGTCGTAGTATCCGGATACCATACAGCCAGGGTATAGGTATGAATCCACGCGCACGCCAGGTCCATAAGGCAGATTGCAGGAAGGAACCACACCGACTGAGGGTGAAAACTCATTAAACGGATCTTCAGCGTTTATACGGCATTCGATCGCCGCTCCTCTTAATTCCAACTCTTCCTGCTTAAATGGAATTTTTTCTCCTTGTGCTATGGAAATTTGCAATTTCACAAGATCTAACCCTGTTACAAATTCTGTGACTGGGTGTTCCACCTGCAATCTGGAATTAACTTCCATAAAGTAAAAATTTCCCTTGTTGTCCCTCAAAAATTCTGCGGTCCCGGCGTTCACGTAATCTACGGCGTCAACAGCTCTAACTGCGATTTCTCCTATTTTACTGCGGGTTTTGGCATCTAGAACGGGAGAGGGAGACATTTCGATGAGCTTCTGATGCCTTCTTTGAACTGAACATTCACGTTCGAATAAGTGTCTACTATTACCGTAGGTATCCCTAAGGAGTTGGTATTCAATATGACGTATGCCTTCAAGGCATTTTTCAACATATAGTGCAGCCTTCCCAAATGCTGCCTTTGATTCGGCGGAGGCCATTTCATATTCTTGTCTTAGTTCTTTTTCATCTTTTGCCAAGCGAATTCCTCGCCCACCCCCACCAAACGCAGATTTGAGCAGAACAGGAAATCCAGACTCTTTTGCTATCGCAACTGCATCATCTAGATCCTCCACTACGCCGTCACTTCCCGGCACCAATGGAACTCCTGCCTCTTTCATCACTTCTTTGCACTTAATCTTGTCACCGGTAACTTCCATAGCTTCACTTCCAGGCCCTATGAATATTATCCCATTCTTCTTGCAAGTCTTTGCAAATGCTTCGTTCTCAGACAAAAACCCATATCCTGGATGTATAGCATCTGAGCCTGATTGCTTTGCAATCTCAATTATTCGCTTAATGTTCAGGTAACTTTCTGTGGCCACTGCTGGTCCTATGTTGTATGCTTCGTCAGCTCTTTTTACATGTACGGATCGGGTATCTTCGTCAGAAAATACTGCTACAGACTTTATTCCTAGTTCTTTACATGCACGTACGACCCGGAGGGCGATCTCGCCTCTATTTGCAATCAGAATTTTGCTTATTGCCTTGGTCGTAATATATCCACCTCTATAAATTTATGTTTCCATGTTTTTTCCATGGATGTGTTTCCCTCTTAGTGGATAAAGCATCAAGTGCCCTAATAATCATAGGTCTTGTTTCCATTGGATCTATAACCAAATCAATAATTCCTTTTTCTGCTGCAATATAGGGGTTGGCAAACTTTTCTCTAAATTCTTTTGCAAGAGCCTTCTTTGTTTTTGCCAAGTCTTCAGATTTCTTGAGATCTTTGCGATGGGTTATCGTAATTGCTGCCTCGGGCCCAAGTACGGCAATTTCAGCAGTTGGCCATGCAAAATTCATGTCAGCTCGAAGGTTTTTGCTACCCATGGCGATGTAAGCGCCGCCATACGCTTTCCCTATTATACATGTGACTTTAGGTACAGAAGCCTCGCAATAAGCGTACAGCAACTTACTTCCATGCCGAATTATCCCGTTGTGTTCCTGATCCGCACCCGGCAGGTACCCAGGAGTATCTACCAAGGTAATTATGGGAATGTTATAGCAATCGCAAAACCTAATGAACCTCGCAGCTTTGTTGGAAGAATTTATATCCAATGCTCCAGCAAGATACAGAGGCTGGTTGGCAACAATGCCCACAGATCTCCCTCCCATTCTTGCAAAGCCTACGAGAACGTTTTCTGCAAAGAGTTCATGTACCTCAAAAAAATCTTCATCATCAACAATCGATTTAACTATTTGCTTCATATCATATTGTTCATACGGATTTTCGGGGAGAACAGATGCAAGGGCAGAATCAATCCTATTTGGGTCATCTTCGGATTGTACTATTGGAGGAAATTCGCTATTGTTTTGCGGAATATAGGAAAGGAGTTTTTTTATCTTGTCGATACATGCGTATTCGTCTTTCGCTACAAAATGAGCCACGCCAGATTTGCTGGCATGCGTTATTGCGCCTCCCAGCTCCTCAAACGAAACTTCCTGTCCTAATACCTCATGGACTACTTCCGGTCCTGTAACAAACATTTGCCCTATACGTTCCACCATGACGATAAAATCAGTCATAGCAGGAGAATAAACAGCACCCCCAGCACAAGGACCAATACTTGCAGTTATCTGCGGAATCACTCCCGATGCTAGAGTGTTTCTATAGAAAATGTCGCCGTACCCATCTAAACTCGCTACCCCTTCTTGAATTCTCGCACCACCTGAGTCCAGAATTCCTATGATAGGAACGCCGACCTTAAGCGCATGATCCATAACCTTTACGATCTTTTTTCCTGCCATTTCACCCAACGAGCCTCCGAGCACAGTAAAGTCGTAAACGTAAACAAACACCTTTCGTCCATCAATGGTACCAAATCCTGTTAATACCCCGTCTCCAAAATACGTCTTGGTCGAAGGATCATCATTTCTGTGGATCACATACTTGTCAATTTCGACGAAAGAATCTGCATCTAGCAGTAGGCTAATTCTTTCTCTCGCTGTTAGCTTACCCTTGGCATGTTGGGCGGAGATCCTCTCCGGCCCGCCTCCTTCCTCGGATAGCTTTTTAATTTGATATAATCTCTTTATTTTATCCTCGTGCATGGCCTGAGTGATATGCCAAGAATTAGGTATATAAATAATTACGAAGTGTTTTTTGGGTGATTATAGACATTTTGGTTAGTTGACCCTTTGTAAAACGGCATTCTAGAAGAAGCATTACCAGTGAGTAGGATGCTAAAAATTCTCCCTTCTGAAAATACCTTGTGGGTTTTATCAGAGAAATTCTCATTCTCTTAGTCCTGATCTTCCCCCTCTCGCCCTCCGAAAATAATTCATTCCTAAGTTATAATTTTCAAATAAGGACTCCAGAGTTTCTATTTCGTTTACCAATCTCAGTACCTGAGAATTATCCCAATTCTCTGCCTTTTTCAAATATTCTATCTTGTCAAGTTTTTCTTGGATAAGCTTTGTCACGTTCTTTTCGTACTCGCTAGACATTTCTGTTTGAAGATAGATTGATGGTTAGAATAATAAATCTTCTTAGTAATAAAGGAAAGACAAGGCACGCCAATTTCATTTTCTATGTAGTTCGCTCAATGTGAGGTTCTTCTGTAACAGTGCATAGAGGTCTCTCTTGTTCAATTCATTGAACCAATATTGATTGTAATGACTGACATACTGAAAAAGGAATTCTAAGAACGGTCTGAAGCCATATTCATGAGGCAGCATATCTAATGCAATTCTCGCCTCATCCAAGTACGTCGAGCTTTTTCTCATTGTTAGTTCGAATGCTTTCTGCACGTCGCCAGTGATAATGCTATAGTACAATGGCCAAGATGGAATTTTTATAGATCCATTTCTAATTGCGTCCTGGATCTCGTTTCCACAACCCACAGCTTCACTGGCTTTTGCCATACCCAGGTGATAGATTTCACCAAGTGGTTTCCTATCAAGTGCCATATTCCTAGCTGCCGTGCCCATAATAGCACGATACTTCTTATAGCAACCCATCATATTCTCATCTGTAATAGACTCAGGCTTAGCCTTCAGCCGCTGATCAATATACTGTCCTACTCTAGCGTCCTTAAAACCTTCTTCAAATGATCTAAGTACTGTGTCTCCTCCGACGGAAATCTTTTGTCTGGCAGCTTCAAGTATATACGGATTCATTAATTTATAATCATCTAGATAATCTAAATCCTCATCTTTGTCGATGATTCTGTCCATGGGTTCGCTAAGATCGATCGCAATAATGTGTCCATCTATGATCGTTGTTCTAACCTCAGAACTAATACTTTCTTGAAAGTATGCATCCGCCCCATCGAACAATGCGTTCAAAACAGGGAAAGTCATCAAGACGAAATTAGAATTCAAGATACGCTCTACTCTGTCTGCAAGAATTTCTGGTCGAGAAAGTCTGGCCATGACATCCTGTATTTTAGAGTCATCAAGAACCATCTCTGAAGACCCAATCTCTTCTGCGAATTTCCTAAGAGAAGCAGATGGATTTTGATCAGAGATGATCAACTTGTGTAGTGATAGCAAGTATCGTTTGGTAAAGTCCTGAAATTGTTCTTCTGTTTCACGACTGTATTTACTAAACTGCTTGTATCCCCTTTCTCTCAATAGAGCCTGCTTGATTATATCCCGTCCGGCTCTCGTACTCATTAAGGTGCTTTTCTTGAATAGGAATTCATCTTTACCATTCATTTATATTAATTTTCACTAGAACCTTGTTATTTAAGTTTCAGCCTCAACAATAAGTTGCACATGCAGTCTTGATAGTTGTTACTTTCCTGGACTAGCGTCACAATTGGCTATCGTGATGCCATTGCTACTCTTTCTTGCTCATTTTTCTTTTTTATAGCATGGCTGGCCATTTCGTTATTGGAAGCTAAAACAAGTTCCCTTGCAAGAGCTTCCTCTATGGCTTGTGGGTTAGAATACGTAGATTCTCTAACTCCTTCAGCTATAAAACGGAGAGCAAGATCAACTCGTCTTAGAGGAGCTACGTCAACAGAGACGTGGTAGACTACACCTCCGTAAACGATTCGGGTGGTATCTTCGTTTGGAGATGCATTCTCCACAGCTTTCACAAATACTTCTAAGGGATTCTTGCTAGTTTCCAGGTGTATTATTTCAAAGGCCGTCTTCAAAACATTCAAAGATTTTGCTTTCTTGCCGCCCATCCGCCCAGTATTTTTCGCATATCTTTTTCCAAAATGCATTAACTTGTTGGCAAGCCTTTCGACAATGTTAACCTCCGACTTCTTTAGTCGCTGATGTTCATGCCGTCCAAAGGTAATTGGAATAACAGAGGGCTTCAGCGATATGACTTTCTGAAGGCCAATATCTCCGATTTCTATCTTTCTTGTATCCCACTTGTTGAATAGAAGTAAATTTACCTGTTCCTTTCCACTCATCTCAATTACCTCCTTGGTTTTTCCTTCCGGCCTAAGACTAACTCATTTAGGGAGACGCCATTTACCTTAAAGACTTTCCATCTCACTCCAGGGATATCGCCCATTGCTCCCCCCATAGAACCTCCAATGCCTTCGAGCATTACCTCGTCGTGTTCATCTACGAAATTCAATGCCCCATCCTTTGGTAAGAAAGCAGTTATGGTTTTTCCATTCTTTATCAGTTGTACACGCACACATTTCCTCACAGCTGAATTCGGTTGTTTCGATTCTATTCCAACCTTTTCAAGAACAATTCCTTTTGCCTGGGGAGATCCTCCAAGGGGATTGGCTTTCTTGTCCAGCATCAACATTCGCCTCTTGTAATACTTGTTTGACCAGCGAGAGCGCTTTCTCTTTGTCTTGAGCACACGCCCTGCGAACAACCCTAACGGTGATTTAGCCAACTAATCCATAACCTCATTTCCAATCATTCTTTCAGATGCACTTGTTATCAGAACATTGGATATTTGAAAGTACCTCTTAGCCAGCAATCTAGCCTTCTCAGCATTCCTCCCTTCCTTCCCTACTACTACTCCTTTCCGCTTTGCGTCCACCAGAACTACCACCTGCTTGGAGCCGTCTGTTCTCTGGGTGATTTTTACATCATTTACCATCTGGGGGTTCAGTATATTGCGGACGAAATCGCTCGCATCTTCAGAATATTCTACCAATTCCACTTTCTTAGCCACAACATTTTGTAATTGTCGGATAGTCATACCTCCCTTCCCTATAGCCAGGCCCATCTGGCCCTTATTGACAATGAAAATAACACGATCCATCTTATCATCGACCACACAATCCCTAGCCGTTACGCTCGTAATGCTCTGAAATAGAGACATAAGTCGCAATTCATCGGAAGTCAACTTGATTTTTTCCGTCAAATCTTAAATCCTCTTATTACCATAAGTGCAAAAAGACCATGCACGCAATTCGTGAATCATCCATCTGATTCATTATCGCCAATTTAAGTCTTCCATGTCATGTATAAGACTATAAAAGCAAGCTTCTAGAACAGAAGGATAATTGCTTGAAAAGAGAACGTATAATGGAATCGCCAAATCACAATTTGTAACAAGCCACAGCATCATATTTCATGTAATTGAAAGCGTACAAAGAGTTCACTTTTCAGATAGAATGTTTTGAATCTCTTCTTCAGAGCCAGTCCGTATGGAAAGCATAGTTATCCTATGTGGTCGATTGCAAGCCCTCCCTAACATGACGGAGGTTCCACGAAATTTAAGGACTGGAATACCACTAGCTTTTGCTTGATCTTCAATACTTACTCTGTTCTTATCACTAACTGAATCAGATACAAGTATCAGTTTTGATCCTTTAGCGAATCTCATTACCTCCTTAGTTCCTTTCTTGTACTTGCCACTTGCTACTGCTTCTTTAATCAGTTTCTCTAGCGCTTTCATCAGCACTCTCCTCCTTTACTTTCATATAAAGCTCAACCATGCCAGTACCTACGGGTACAGTAGCTCCTACTATAACGTTTTCTGTGACTCCCCTCAGGGTCTCCACCTGCCCTTCGAGGGAAGCTCTCGCAATGGTGGGAACTGTAATTTCAAATGCCGCCCTTGCCAGTACAGAAGTTTTTGTTCCGGCTATTCCATGCCTTCCTATCTGTTGCAGGTACCCTTTAGAGGACATCAAATCAGCCACCAACATGATATGGCGGAGATCGACCTCCAGCCCTTGTTCCTCCAAGGTGTTTGTAATCTCTTTCACTAATGCGGTCCTCGCAGCCTCTATTCCTAATGTCTGCCAGATCTCGTAGACATTATTGGTCGAAACCCTTTGAGTATCTACACCAGGAATTTGAACCACCTTGGATAGGTTCGATCCTGACGTTTGTATAACCCATTCTTCGTCTTGCTTTACGATGGTAACTCTTTCGATATCTGGCACACCTTTAACCCTAGCGTTCAAAAGTTTGTTTTTCAAGGTCAAGATCGTCTGGGCGTCTGGTTCGTCCGGAATTGAGACGCGTATTTGGTACGGCTTTTCTTTCATACTAATGTCGTATTTCTTCTTTGAACCTTTTAGTACATCAAATACCTGTTCAAGTTCACATCCGCGTTCAGCAAGCTGTGATTCAGAGAAGTAAAAATTTAGAATTCCACTATAGTCGGTATCAGTTTTTTCGATCAGATCAGAAACTCTAGTGAAAATGATCTCTTTAGCTACTTGTAAGGCCTTCTCCCTACTAACTTTGTGTTCTTCATCCAAGTAGATATCCATGGTGGGCGTAACTGGTTTCTTCCGTGCGTCTACAAGTTCAATTAAGCGGGGTAATCCTAGAGTGACATTTCTTTCTTTGACGCCCGCAAAGTGGAAGGTTCTGAGAGTCATTTGTGTACCGGGTTCACCTATGGATTGTGCTGTGACCACGCCAACAGCCTCACCTGGTTCTGCCATGGCTTTCTCTGTGAAATCTACAATTTTTCTAACTGCCTTTTCTACTCCAGCCTTGCTAAGTCGGTTATTCAATAATGTCGTCTCTAGATTAGACTTTACTTTTACGTTGAGATTAGCGCCGTATGAATCGAGTATCTTGGAAATTTCAAGGTCGGTGGCTTTCTTTCCTTCATCTACAATTGATTCACCTTCTATCAATCTAAGTATATTAACTGCCTCCCCATGGTCGCTCTTCGCAGGATCGATACCGTCTTCCCCGTACAAATACTGGATGATATTTCCATGAGGATCCCTCACAGTCAGGTCATATTCGATCTTCAGATGCTCTAGTGCATTTATCAATCTCCTTTGCATGTATCCTGACTGTTGGGTCCTTACGGCGGTATCTACCAAGCCTTCACGACCGCCCATCGCATGGAAGAAGAACTCCAATGGACTCAACCCGTCCCTATAATTGGATTTGACAAATCCCTTTGCGTCAGGATTGGTGTCATTTATCCTAAAATGGGGTAGAGATCTGTTATGATAACCCTTGTTGATGCGCTTCCCTCTAATGGATTGCTGTCCCAAAGCCGCAGTCATCTGACCTATGTTCAAGGTTGAGCCTCTTGCGCCAGTGGACGCCATAATTACACCCGAATTATCATCGGGAAAAGCGCGGTCGGCTGTTTTTCCTGCCCTGTCCCTGGCCCTCGATAACTCATTAACTACATAAAGTTCTAAAGCTTCCTCCGGAGACAAGCCTCGGGTAAGAGGGAGAGTTCCGTCTTTATATTGCTTTATTAACTCATCCACCTTTTCATAAGCCCGTTGGATAATAGTGCTAATTTCTTTCCTTGTTTCATCGTTCAGCCATAAATCTGAATACCCATAGGAGAACCCACGTTGAGTCAAATATGTCTTAAGTATAATCAGGATAGAGTCCAAGAATTTTCTTGCTGTATCGTTTCCGTAGTCCTTTGCTATTCGGTGAAGAACACTATCTGGCTCTTCAGCACCAATCGATGCTTTGTCGATAACTCCACCTAGGAGTTGGCCGTTCCTGATTATGACATCCTTGCCCTCGCCTTTGGATGCTTTGTTCCACTTGGAAGTGATAACAAAATTGAAATCATTAGGGAAGAATAGTGAAAAGAGCTGTTTGCCAGTATAAGCTTGATAATCTCCATCTTTTGAATCTACCTGTGGCAGCACACCTCCATAACCTCCACTTAAAGCCATATTAGCGAATTCCTCTCTACTCAGAAATGTTTCCTTTGAAGTGAGAATGTAAGCCCCGGTGATGAAATCTCTGATGCCGCCAATAATTGGCCCTCCGTATCTGGGAGATATCAACTGATCCTGAACTCTCATCAGCAATGCGGCCTCAGCTCGAGCTTCTTCGCTTTGAGGTACATGCAAATTCATTTCATCTCCATCAAAATCTGCATTATAAGGAGGACACACAGCTGGGTGCAATCTGAATGTGCGATAAGGAAGAACTCTAACGTAATGTGCCATAATAGACATTCTATGAAGCGATGGTTGACGATTAAAAATCACAATATCACCGTCTGAAAGATGCCTCTCTACAACATAGTTTGACGCAAGGGATTCAGCAACCATTTCCCTATCGTTCACGTAATCGAGCCTTATTTTGACGCCATCTGGCCGGATAATGTAATTTGCTCCTGGATATATGTTGGGTCCATTAACAACAAGTGTTTTCAGACGGTCAAGATTCCATTGAGAGACAGTCTCTGGAATAGTAAGCTTCTTGGCTACATCAACAGGCACACCAACACTTGAAATTGTCAAATTGGGATCTGGTGAAATTACGGTTCTACTTGAGAAATCTACCCTTTTCCCAGACAGTGATCCTCTAAATCTACCTTCCTTTCCCTTCAATCTTTGGGTAAGTGTCTTCAATGGCCTTCCAGAACGGTGATGTGCTTGTGGAATCCCTGAGACCTCATTATCAAAGTACGTAGTAACATGATACTGTAATAGATCTACCAAATCCTGAACTATCAACGGGGGTGTACCGGCCTCTTTACTCTCCTTCAACCGTTGATTAACGCGTATAATATCTACTAACTTGTGGGTTAGATCATCTTCTGATCTTATGCCTGTTTCCAGTATAATGGAAGGCCTCACAGTGACCGGGGGCACAGGAAGAACTTGTAGCACAAACCATTCCGGCCTAGCTGTTTTAGAATCGTATCCGAGCAAGAGAAGATCGTCATCTGGGATATTCATCATCCTTTCCCTAATAGTAATTGGAAGCAACCGGTTCTCTCCGGCTTCAGTCTTTTCTACAAAAATTGTTGGTTTCGTAAACACCAATTCGTACTGTTCCTTTTCGCAATGTGGACAGACTTTAACTTTCTTTGCCTTCTCTATTATTTCATCCTTAATGTTCTCCAAGGTTATAACGGAATATGCAGCTTTTGCGTTCCGCAAGGTGCGATATTTTTCGATATCCCCGTGGCCTAGTTTTACTCTGCTACATGATCTGCAGCAGGTGATAAGCAATTTGTGGATATCATCTACGAATGCAATATGCAGTACTGGCTCCGCGAGCTCAATATGCCCGAAGTGGCCAGGGCATCTTGCTGATGTGTTTCCGCATGTTCCGCATTTTTGGCCAGGTTCCAACGTGCCAAGCCTATTATCCATCAAACCTCCCTGAACAGGCATACCGTCTTCGTCGTATGTTTCTGGAGCAGTAATTTCAGCAACGCTAAATTTGCGCACTTCTACTGGTGACCAGATGCTAAATTTTATTCCCCCTAATATTTTCATAGATTCTTCTGTCAAATCGTAATCTCCTCCTAAACTTTGTCCTTAGCCAATAGGCGTGGCGCAACATTCAAACTCATCATCTCCTGCAACAATAACTTAAAGGCGTACGCGATAATGACAGATGAGATCTTTGCCTTATCACCACACACTCTACAAATGTATCTGCGCTGTTTAATGTCATAATAAGCCAGAAGGCCGCATCGCTCGCATACGTTTATTTCAGCTTTGTCCGACTCTTCTAGGAGTCGGTCTTTGAGCATCATTGAAGCACCGTAAGCAATGAGGCAATCTCGTTCCATTTCACCGAATCTTAATCCGCCTCCTCTTGCTCGACCCTCTGTTGGCTGCTTGGTAAGCATTTGTACTTGCCCTCTAGCCCTGCTATGGATTTTATCTGCTACCATGTGATGGAGTTTCTGATAATAGACTACACCCACATAAACATCGGCCGGGAATTTTTTTCCAGTTCTGCCATCATACATTACTTCTTTCCCGGTAAATTTGAAACCATAATCTTGGAGCACGTCCTTAAGTTGATCTAGTTTTTCTCCCAGGAATGCTGATCCATCTACAATTCGTCCTCTAAGCGCAGCTGCTTTGCCCCCCAATGATTCCAGAAACTGGCCTACTGTCATACGAGATGGGAATGCATGGGGATTGATCATGACATCAGGAACTATCCCGTTCTCCGAGTAGGGTAAATCCTCTTGGCTAACTAGCATGCCAACAACACCTTTCTGTCCGTGTCTTGATGCGAATTTGTCGCCAATTTCAGGAATTCGCATATCGCGAACGCGTATCTTAAACATCTTGCCACCCTCCACAGACTGAGTCATTATAACGGTGTCAACAACCCCATTCTCAGAAGGTCTAACCCCTATAGAAGTATCCCTCCTATATGGCCCTTTAACCTCAAATTCTCTATATTCCTCCATGAATCTGGGAGGTGAGGTGCGACCAATCAGTATATCCCCACCTACGACCACCGCTTCATGCATTATAGCACCGTCCTGTTCCAAGAGTCGATATGCCTTTTCCCCCCTGTAACCGCGTATATTCTCGTCAGAAGAAGGTAATTCGAAGTTATCTTTCATGCCACCTGGATACTGCTTTGCCTCCGCTTCGTATACTCTATAAAAGAAAGTCCTTCCGAACCCTCTATCAACTGCAGACTTGTTAAATACTACAGCATCTTCTATGTTATACCCTTCATATGGAAGGACTGCCACAATTGCATTCTGCCCGGTTGGTCTATCGTCAAGGCCTAGCAAGTTTATCGCCTTGGTGCTAACCATTGGAGTTTGAGGATAAAGCATTAAATGTTGTCTTACGTATGTACTCGCATTCATTAACGGCGTAGAGAAGCCGAGACTTTGTTTTGCCATTGCACTCTCATAAGTGTTTCGTGGGGATTGATTGTGTTCGGGGTACGGGATGATGGATGCTCCAACTCCCAAAATGGAGGAAGGAAAAACCTCCAAATGGGTGTGTGAGGGGTCTATAATATCAGCCGCTATATCAACGTAACAATTCTCCTCTTCGTTCGCGTCGACTAATTCCAAGATGCCTGTGTGCAGAAGATCAGTCCATGAGAGGAATTTCTTTTGAATTTTTTCAATTATTTCATCGGTGATCAAGGATTGTCCATCTCTTACAATAATCAAAGGTCTCAGCACACGACCAGAATTGCAGCTAATGTAAAGACGTCTTGTTGCATTATCATTTAATGAACTGTAGAGATATACACCTACATGGGGATGAATCTTACCAGATCTCCTCATTGTCCTTAACGTGTTAGCCAGATGGCCACCATCCTCTACATACCCAACAAGCTGCCCATCAACAAATACTCTAGCTCCTATCCTCTTTAGGGTCTCATTCGCTTCGTCCACATGTTCAACCCCTAATTCAAAGAGCTTTTCGACAATCTCTGCCGAGGAAACGCTCACTGATATGATGGCGGATAGAGCCAGGTTTTTGACCAATCCGCAGTTAGAGCCTTCTGGTGTTTCGGCAGGGCAAATGCGACCAAAATGAGTTGCGTGGAGATCCCTTGCTTCAAAATTAGGCTGACTCCTACTCAGAGGAGATTGAATACGACGCAAATGGCTTACTGTAGACATATAATTCGTCCTGTCGAGGAGCTGGGTTACTCCGACCCGACCTCTTCCCCAGTTTCCCGTTGCTATCGCATTATTCAGTTTATCTGATATTATCCCAGGCCGGACAGCAGCGGCAACAGCGTTAATTCCTCGCTTCTGACCTGACCGTTCGAGCTGGTACTTCATATCGCGAATTAAGTTCCTGAATGCTGTACGGAATAAATCTGCGAGCATTTGCCCGGCGAATTTTATTACTTTATTACCATAATGGTCTTTGTCGTCCGCATCAATCCAACCAAGTTTAAGTTCGATCAACTTACTCGCAGCCTCACCTAGGAATAGTGCTTTTTCGTGCCGGTTATCAGGGTTTTTTCCTAAGTGCGGTAAAAGTCCCCAATCGAGAAGGGTTTCAGCTCTCTTGATCTGAAATTCTTCAAGCATACCCGGGGCAATACGCTTACTGATATAGATTATTGCATCCCGACTTGTGATAACATCACTTGATTTTTCAAAGGAAGGTTCGAGCTCGTCTTGTATCAGGGTATTCAAAGATACCCCATTTGCTATGTCCTTGTCGGTTTCTAGTCCAAGAGCTCGCACTAATGTGATTAAGGGCACATCCACGGGAGATCCAGGTATCTTTGCTACTACAGATCCATCTGGTCTCATTATTAGTTCCAACTTTGCTCTATATCCAACAATAGAAGAGTATACTTTTGCCTTGTACAGGAGAGTACCAGTGGCTTCTTCCATATCGACTATAATTTTGTTATATGAAAGATCTTCCAAACCTACAATGACTCTCTCTGAACCATTGATGACAAAATATCCACCCGGATCTCGTGGATCTTCAGCCAACTCAATTAGCTTATGCTCGGGCATATTATGCAATATACAAGCATTAGATTTTACCATCACAGGCATATCTCCTATATGAATAAACCTCGATTCCAATATCTTACCATCTTCTACGATACTGCATTCTAACATAATCGGTGAAGCGTATGTCAAGTTTCTCAAACGTGCTTCCATAGGCGCTACATGGGTAATTGAGCCGTCGAGCTCCATAATTCTCGGCTGCTGCAGTTTTATCTTTCCAAGCTTTATTTTGTAAGGATACTCTGAGGTCTCTATCTCTATTTCCGCAACTTCATCGATAATGCTTTGAATCCCTTTCTCCATGAATTCATTATAGGAATTCAAATGTTGCCTTGCTACTCCTTCTTTTCTCAAAATGTCATTTATAATAGGCCACATACCGAACAACCACCACCTAAATTATTCCTATCCCTCTACCACATACCGGTAATATACACTTTCACCCGCAGTAGCACTTTTGCGAGTGATCCTAATGATATCGCCAGGCCTAATGTCAAGGTCCTGTAAACCTTTATCGCTTAACATTATATACGGGAGTTGGCTTGGTTTAGCGTTGAATCGCTTCAGGACTTCGCCGGCTTCGGGTCTGGGCAGAATTTCATGCTTGGGTTGATAAATATGATCGGTTATTTTAACAATTTTCTTCTCAGTTGACAAATATTTGACTATCTCCTGTACTGAGTGATTGGATAAATGGATGCAATATGCAATACAAATTCTGATACACCTCACTCTTCCTCGATATATAGGTATATCTTTATCTTGTCTGGAAATTTCCGGCATAGAAATTGACTAGATTTTTCATTTTTCGGGCATACGTTCAGTTTCTAAATCATTCGTTCAGTAGAAGGCTCTTTAAAATATTCAATGATTCCTGAAGGGGACGATATCTATCGCTGATCCCAAAATATTGGGACTAATCGGCTAAAGAGAGGATATCTGCCCCTGTGATCACAAGTATTTTTTGTGATCTTCCAAACTTCAATAGGGCTTTATGATAACATTCCTTGATGGATTTGAAGGGAACGAGTCCTAATTTTAGTAGATAATATTCAGGTAAAGTGGATATTATTCCTAGATCATAATTTTTCGTTAACTCATGCAGGAATAGAACATGTTCTAACCCTTCCAAGTATTGAAGCTTCTCTTGCAGGTGTTTCTGTATGTCCAGTTTCTCTTGGACGTACATTTCTAATGCTTTGCAACCAAGGCCCATCTCATTTTCTGAAAGCAGCACTGTCAATCCGCCTTCCTTGATAGACTCCATTACGTTCCAGAGTGAGTTTAGTGAAGAAGATAAAGTAAGGTGTGACTCGAGGTCGTCACCGGGACTTATCAATGTAGTTTGGCACTTGTCTCTGGTAGTTTTTTTACCAAGATCTAGTGAGCGAATGGCACTTTCAAATGACTGAGAAATGGTCCCATGGTGCAAGCTCAAAATCTTTGGACTGCCTACTATTTCGATCGAATTAGCGTTCAAGCTGTCGACCGTGCGCAAGGCAACTTCTAACGGTGGAAATTTATTGTGGGGGTTAGGTAAGTTATTTGATCGTACGTAGAATGCTTCGTTCATTTCCACTGGGTAAAATTGTCGCAGTAGCAAAGTGGGGCTTCCACCATAACCGAACAAAGGATCATATCTAGCTTGGGAGATGCATAGCATATTCTTGTATTTGCTTACCAATGGGAATAGTGACGCATTTGTCGAATCATATACGGGAAAAGGTTGTTTCCGTAATGAATTCCTCAGCATCTTCAAAAGATCCGCACGAGAGGTAAAAGCAATATGATCATAGCCTTTAAGGACAGCTCTTTGAGATATTTGATCTACCAAATCTAAAACTGCCTTTGAAACCGATAAGACAACTATGATCGTGTTATCACTGATGTCGATATTTGACAGTTCATCCTCTATTCGTTGCTCCGCCAAATAATCTATGGATGGAGCTGGATAAATGTGAGCCTGTAGATTTTCATACTTGATGTCCAATACCACAGAAGTTTGGCCGTATTTTAGCCACAGCTCGGGCATACTATATCAGCATCACCATGGATAGATCGATCCCGAGACTAGATAAGTCAAAAACCGATTATTCCTATGAAAGGCAATTCTATTTAATGAAACAATTTCTTGAAATGCCAAATATTCCACACACAACACTAGGTGGTGCATCATAAATATTGATCTACGCAATAGCCATGCATTTTTTATGAATATCTTCTATCCTAAATTGAGGCGCTGCTACTAAAAAATGCCGAAGTTAGGCAAAGTTTGAGCTACTAAAAAATGCCGAAGTTAGGCAAAGTTTGATATCATCCGTTACTATAGGCAATGAGTTGGTTCAATTCAGCCAAAAAGCTTGCAGAAGAGATAGCCAAATAGTAACAAATTAATTCAGAGGGAACTGATGGTTGATGTAACGAATCAGATAAAGAAGATGCCTTGACGATATATTGTCTGGTCTTTAATTAATGTCAAAGAACTTAAATCTCCTTTGTTTTCTAGATGCAAAATAGAATTTGATTTCGATTAACATGAATCAGATTAGTGTAGAGAAATCAACCTTCGTAGATCATCAGGTTCTTTTCTTCCAAGAGATTGTGAAGATTATGCACAGCTCTGTATACTTCAGTCTCTTTCTTTGCCCCTGTGCAAACCAGTTTCCCGGAAGCGAATAATAAGATCACCGTCTTCGGATCCAGCATTCGGTGGATCAGACCTGGAAATTGTTCTGGCTCATACATGCTCCTGGGAAGTACCCTAGCTGCGAGCTCGAGATGAATTTTCCCGCCCAAACTTGCTGATGCAACTATATTCTGTATTTCAATGAATGGTTCGTGCTCGATAGCGATGCCTCCTTTTTTCAATTTTTGGACTACATTCTTTACCGCTTTAATTGCCTGTTCCTCAGATTTAGCTCCGGTACATACCATCTTGCCTGAACTGAAGATTAGGGTGGCAGTCTTGGGTGATTTCAATCTAAAAACTAATCCTGGGAATTGATCTGGATGATATTCCACATCTGGAAAAATCTGAGTAATCAAATTAAGATTTACTGTTTGGCTGACAGTGGCTGACGCTACTACATTCTCTATGCTAACGATAGGTTTAGTCTGAGGCATACCCTATTCAGCCTTTATAAAGGAGAACTATATATACTGTTTACATTCACATTCCATCAAGTTTTAGTGAATTATGCCTGAATCATCTGCCGAAATAGCGATGAATACTACGAAGATAATTATGAACTTTTCCTTATGGAAAATAAGGAAAACAATCATCTGGTTATTGAAGCCTGAGATCAAATCTCAATCCAACATTTATTAATTAAGGTGGTTCTTCATTAAATCAAACTATGTATTTTTGTTCAAATACACGACTCGGCTCGTACAGGATTAGTCATAATAACAATGGTCCTACATCAGACTTGTCGTCAATAAATAAGACTCGAGCTCAAATTAAGCATCTTTTTGTTTGACAGATAATATGGTTTCTCTATTCTCAAATTTTCAGCCATACAAAGGACAAGGAGCTGAACAATAAAAATAGAAAATATTACCTGCTCAAAATTGGATCGACCTACCTTTGGCTGAAAATAATAAGATCGAGGATGTATTTTTTGCAATCTGCAATGGAATTCCGCAGATATAGGGTCTTGGGCATTTTCGTGGCCAAGAATGAAGACATGATCAGACTTTGTCAAGCTAAAAATAGGCGAGTGATAGTAGTCATCAAGAAGATATCCAAATGATTTGGCTCCAAAAAACTCATGCATTTTGAATGCCCCATAACTCGCGATTGGATATGACGTTCCGTTTCCAAGAAATATGATCGACTGGAATTTTCTCGGCAAGTCGATCTCGTACTGATGGATCTGTTCGCGAGCATCCCTCATTATTTTGCTTAAGATATTCATATTTATTTTAATGCCTATTAACGCCATACAGGTTATTACTGTCGCCGTGAAATCCAAAATTCCAGGATTTGACGATTGAACGTTATGCAAGTATTCTAGATTGAATGTCTTTTTACATACCTCTTCAAGGATACTCTTGGGGCGGGCAGTTATAGCGGTAGTTTTGAGCCCAAATCTTTGAGCTATCTTGGCAGCCTCAATGTTCGACTGCGTTCTTCCTGACGCTGATACAAAGAAAATCTCATGATCCAATAGGGTTTTTGGGCTACGGAGTATATCTGAAGGATGATAGGCAAGTATTGAATGTCTGGATAGATATTCAAGTAGAAGAGCGCAAACATACGAGTCACCTGCGCCCACAAATAACCCGCTTCTAATTTTCACTGGTTTAGGAAGCCGAAGTCCCCGGAGATATTTTACTTGAGAATATACGTCTTCTCTAAAATGGCTAATCCAGCTGGACATTGTCAGATATATTCAGTAGGTTTGAAATGCTGTTAGCATACATTGTGTCTAAGAACACGAGTAGATGAATGCCTTTCCACTCTAATATTCTTCTTCAAGTTCTTCCTCTCCTTCTTCTTCAATGTCCTCAATGTCTTCGTCGAGCTCTTCTCTCTCTTCTGCACTTTTATATGGCAGATCAGTTTCACCAACCGTACCACAGACAGGACACTTGAATTCGATTGTCTGACCTTCCAAGTCTAACAAAAAATCCTTTGAGAAAACTTGGTCACATTTAGAACAAACCAAGGTAGTTTGAATATTATCTTGGCTGAACTTGTGAGACTGGACTCGAAAAATCGTGCCTGCCATTCTTCTTACCTATAGAAAATACTCTTTTTTATAAGCCTTTGTGATTATTACACACATTCACTGTCCTGAAATGTTTAGAAAGATCTTAAGCCCGGTTTCGAGTTAGAAATGAGTGTGAGAATATTTTCTCGGAGCTCTTTTTGTTCCATTAAGCCTCGGTGTGCCATTGTGACAACAAGGCTATGGTTTCTGACTCCTCGCATTTTCATGCACAAGTGCTCGCCCTCAGCTATGACGACTACCCCTCGAACCCCCATTTTAGTTATCTCGTCCGCGATCTGCTTTGTCAATCTCTCCTGTATTTGCATCCTTCGCGAATACTTTTCTACGAGACGAGTTAGTTTAGATATGCCAAACACCTTGCCTTCAGGCAAATATGCAATGTGAACTTTGCCATAGAAGGGCAGCATGTGGTGTTCGCACATACTATAAAACTGAATATCTTTGGCAATTATAGCATCAGTTTCCTCAGAGAAGCTCACATCGAGTCCGGAACTCATTGTATAACCGGCAAATATCTCCTCAAACGCTTCTGCCATCCTTCTTGGTGTTCCGATTAAGCCTTCTCTGTCGGGGTTTTCACCTAATTCTATCAATAGTTTTCTTAAAATCTTTTCAACTCTCTTTTTGTTAATGGTTCTACCCTTCTCCCTTTCCTGTAACAATATCTTACTATAGGACTCCATACCCAGTACACATTTGTTCAGATATTATTCTTACTCTCCGGACAGAAGCATTTGGTCTCCAAAACAATGGAATATGACAAGTTGAGAGACTGGTTCATGTAGCATATATTGTTTTATCTTGGATATTCGCAATGTTAAAGCTAGCTTTTCGATTGATACAAGATTCGCACGCACCGCAATGTACTGGATTATTTAAATTACTTAACGCTTCATCGGAATAGCAGCTCCAAGTATCGAATATCTTATCCCCGAGTAGATCGTACCCTATTCTGATCAGCTCATCCTTGTGGATGTCCTCTTTCGCCGGATACCAGATCTCGATCCGCTTTCGCAAACCAAGGTGTATGGCGTCAAGGTCAGATTCGTACAACATGTCCGCAAGAGAGCTAACGAACTTTGGTCGACAATCAGGATAATTCTGATCGTCAGCATGTGCTCCGTATACTATGACACCAATCTTGAGGCTAGCGGCCCACGCCGCGCTTATTGTCAGAAAAATGGAGTTTCTGTGGGGAACAACAATCGAGTGATGAAATTTTTCAGGAATAATGGTATTCTCTCCAGTTAGTGCATTATCATTGCCGTAAAGATCTTTCATGAAACCTATATCGATCTCCTTATGAACTTCAGATCCTAACAACTTAGAAAATAACCGTGCTCTTCTAATTTCCTCCGTCGATCTTTGGCCGTAGCGAAAGGTAATCGTATATGGTGAAAGATTCTTAACTTGCTTCACATAAAATGCAGAAACCACAGAGTCTAACCCCCCACTAAGTATGCAAACCGCCTTCCTTGAGCTCATATTCTAGATGTCAAGGCAGATATTATGGACTTTTCGTCTTCA
>Ga0210114_1000036_pt1 | contig 30882 bp, 26 predicted proteins | sample MayberryNW_TuleA_FD_185524 | JGI IMG/M metagenome (GOLD analysis project Ga0210114, IMG submission 185524) | Wetland microbial communities from San Francisco Bay, California, USA, that impact long-term carbon sequestration - MayberryNW_TuleA_D2... | ecosystem: Environmental > Aquatic > Marine >...
CCATCAAGGCACAAAACCATTGACCGCGATCGGAAGGGCTTGGCCTTCGGTCGTGGTGCAGCCACATGGTCTCTAAATAACGGACTCATTAGTAACTGACGGCGGGTTGGTCGACTGCTGAAAAATTCGTAATGACCCCGTTGCTCAAACTCAACCCCCTCGCACGCGGCCTGACGACGCTCTACACCAGCGCGTTGCTCGCCGGCATGTGGTCGATGATCGTTCCCGCGGTTCCCGTCATTGCCAAATCATTCGCCATCAGTCCCGGCGCTGCGGCGCAGATCATCACCGCGCTCGCTCTCGGCCGCTTTGCCGGCATGCCGCTCAGCGGCACCGTGCTCGATCGCCTCGGCACCCGCGCGGCATTGATCTCAGGTCCCGCGATAGCGTGCGCCGCCGCGATCTTGGCCGGCATCACGCCCTGGTTCAGTCTGATTTTGGTGCTCGTTTTTTTGATCGGCATCGGCGAGAGTATCTGGGTTATTGCGCGGGAAGTGGCCGGCATCGATCTCGCGCGCCAGGATCAACGCGGCCGAGTGCTCAGCGGCTTTCACGGGATAAATAATCTCGGCCTTGCACTCGGGCCGCTCTTCGGCGGCCTGCTGACCGAGGCCGTCGGCTTCCGCGCGGTTTTTTTTGGCTACGCGGCTTGTGCCGTCGCCTCGGTCCTACTCGGGGCTTTGATCACTGACACACAAGCCCCCGCGCTCCAACAAAATTCCATTAAGTGGGACTGGAGCTTCGCTGCGCTCGGCCGACGGCTGCGGGGATTGAAGGAACTATTCGAGCAGATCGACCCCGATCTGCGCGCGACTTACGTTGTGCTGGTGTTCGCTACACTCACAAGCTTCATGCATCGAGTGACGACACAAAGCATGCTGCCGCTGCTCGCGACCGCGCAGCTCGGACTCTCGCCGAAGGAAGTCGGCATGCTGTTTACGATCTCGGGGCTTTCCGTCTTTCTCATGATCCTGCCGGCCGGCTTCGTCATCGACAAAATCGGCAGAAAGTGGGCCACGGTGCCGAGCACTGGAATTCCCGCGATCGCATTTTTGCTGATCCCGTTCGCGCAGAATTTCTTCCAACTGGCCGTGCTGATTTCATTTCTCGGTGTCGCCAACGGGTTATCGCTCGGCTCTTTGGCGACATCGACCTTCGACGTCGTTCCGGCAAGCGCCCGCGGCAGGTTGCAAGCGGCGCGCCGGACCATAGCCGAGATCGGTGGCGTGGCTGCGCCCCTGCTCGGCGGCGTTCTTGCCGACAAATTCAATCCCGGCGTTCCTTTTCTAGCCTATGCACCGCTGCTCGTGATCTCGGCTTTGTTGCTTTCGTTGGTCGCGCACGAGACCTTGAGACGATAGCGGGCTAATGGCAACGCTGTTTCGATTTTGGCAAAATTTTTGTCTATACTGGCCCGATTGGGAACTCCTATGACATACCGAACCGACGATTTAAGAATCCAGGAAATTAAAGAGTTAGCTCCGCCGGCGCAAGTATTGGGTGACTTCCCGATCAGCGAAAAAGCGGCCCAAACCACTTACTATGCGCGCCAAGCGATTCACCGCATTCTGCACGGTGCCGATGACCGGCTTTTGGCGATCGTCGGTCCATGCTCGATCCATGACGTCAAAGCCGCGAAGGAATATGCCGGCAGGCTCAAGGAAGCCAAGGATCGCTGCGCTGACGATCTGCTGATCGTGATGCGAGTCTATTTCGAAAAACCGCGCACGACGGTCGGTTGGAAGGGTTTGATCAATGATCCCAATCTCGATGGCAGCTTTCGCATCAACGACGGCCTGCGGGTCGGCCGCCAACTGCTGCTCGAGCTCAATGAGACCGGCATGCCGGCGGCGTGCGAATTCCTCGATATGATTACGCCCCAGTACGTCGCCGACCTGGTCGCGTGGGGGGCCATCGGCGCGCGCACCACCGAAAGCCAGGTGCACAGAGAGCTCGCTTCGGGACTCTCCTGTCCGGTCGGTTTCAAGAACGGCACCGACGGCAACGTGCGTATCGCGATGGATGCGATTCGTGCGGCGCAAGCGCCGCATCATTTTCTTTCCGTGACGAAGGACGGTCACTCGGCGATCGTGTCGACGACTGGCAACGAAGACTGCCACATCATCTTACGCGGCGGAAGACACCCCAATTACGACGCCGCCAACGTGGACCTAGCGGCTAAGAGTCTCGCCGAAGCCGGTATACCGGGGCGCATTATGATCGATTGCAGTCACGGCAACAGCAGCAAAGATCCCGCCAAACAGCTCGCCGTAGGCGAGAATATCGCAGCTCAGGTCGCGGCGGGCGACGCACGCATCATCGGCGTCATGCTCGAAAGCCATCTCAAAGCCGGACGGCAGGATCTGATCCCCGGCAAAGCACTGGTGTACGGTCAGAGTATCACGGATGCCTGTGTTGGTTGGGAAGACACACGCAACTTGATTGACCTGCTGGCGGATGCGGTGCGCCAGCGCCGCGCCAAGGCCGCAGCCAACGGCGACTCCGAATAACCATCCCGTCAGCTTCCAGGCGCCCAGAAAGTTATCGCTTCAAACGGCAGCAGCTCTACCCTCCCAACCACGAATTCATGGCGGGAATGATATGGGCGCCAAATTCAGGATTTAACACAAAACAACTCTTCGAGGAGCCGGCGCGCTTCACTGAGCCCTTCCTCTGTAAACACCACGGATTTCGCCTTACCACGCGGATTGCTGATAAACCCCCGTTCGTGCAAACGGTTCAGGGCATCCCAATCAAAGCCTTTCCACGCCCTTGCTCCATCGTGAAGTCCAAGGTAGAGCAGCGCCAAAACGGCTCGGTCTATTTTGTCATCGTCGAGTTCCATAATTCTTCATGTGCTTTCGCTAAAAAACGCCGTGAAAACAGCGAAAGCTTTAGCGGTTGGTTCCTCAATGAACCTCATTCTTTTTTGGCCGCCTGTCAAGCCATGCGGCGTGACATCGCCTGCCTTTTTGAGTAGAGTCAACCGCAAGCGTTTGGTCAGAGAGCCGCCAGCGTGCTCCATGACCGGAGGTTATGTTTTGGATACCGCGGCGCGTGAATTTCAGATCATGGTGAAGACGATCGGGGCGATCTGCAACCTCGATTGCCACTACTGCTATTATCTTGAAAAAGAAAATCTTTATCCCAAGGGCACCAACTTTCGCCTCGACGATGAAACCCTGGAGCGCTACGTCGTCCAACATATCCAGGCAACCCCGGGAGAGATCGTCAGCTTTTCCTGGCACGGCGGCGAGCCGACCTTGCTCGGCGTCGATTTTTTCCGCAAAGCGGTGGAGTTGCAAAAACAACACCTTCCCCCAGGCAAGAAGATCATCAACGGCATTCAAACCAACGGCACGACGATCGATGACCAATGGTGCGAGTTTCTCGCCAAGGAAAGTTTTTATATCGGGCTCAGTCTTGACGGCCCGCGCGAGCTGCACGACCATTACCGCGTCACCAAAGGACAAAAGCCAACCCACAAACAGGTGGTTCAGGCATTTCACATGCTGCGCAAGGCCAAGGTCCACGTCGACTTGCTCACGGTCGTGCACGACGTCAACGTCAAATATCCCACGCAAGTTTATCGCTACTTGAAAGAGATCGGCGGCCAATATTTGCAGTTCTTACCGCTGGTCGAAAAAACCGGCGATCCGAACAATCCCGTGCACAAGCGCTCGGTGCCGGCAGCGGCCTATGGTAAGTTTTTAAGCACGATTTTTGATGAATGGGTGCGCTACGACATCGGTAAGATTTTCATTCAGCTCTTCGACGAGTCGGTTCGCCCATTCCTGGGCATGGAGCACGCGCTGTGCATTTATCGCGAGACCTGCGGCGACGTGCCGGTCATTGAGCACAACGGCGATTTCTACTCCTGCGACCATTACGTCTCACCTGAGTATAAAATTGGTAACATTCACGAGCGCCCGCTGGCGGAAATGGTCGAAGATCCGAAGCAGCGGGAATTCGGCCAGGCGAAGTGGACGAGCCTGCCGAAGTACTGCCGCGAGTGCGAAGTCCTGAGCATGTGCAACGGCGGCTGCCCGAAAGATCGCCTCATCAAAACTCCGGACGGTGAAGAAGGTCTTAACTATCTCTGCGCCGGTTTAAAATCGTTTTTCTCGCACAGCAAGCCGTACTTCAAGCGCTTCTCGGAGCTCGTCGAAGCGGGCGAGCCGGCCGAGAAACTGATGGAGATGGTTCGCGCCGCCGATGCCAGGGCTTCAGCGCGGCAAGCCGGGCGCAACGATCCGTGCCCTTGCGGCAGCGGCAAAAAATATAAACGTTGCTGCGGCGGCGCCCGTCCCGGCGCTTAACATAGGCTGACTCCGATTGCCCTGAGCCTTGTCGAAGGGTGTGCTGAATTCGTCTCGCGTCAACGTACTGCCGATGTACGCCTCCGCTTGCCGATTTTTCGCGCGCCTCGCCTCCAAGGCTCTTTTTTGAGCAGCCTGAAAGCGAGTTGACCATTATTTTCTGCTCCCTTTGCGTTCTTCGCGGTAAATCTCGTTCTTAAAATTTTCTTTGGAGTAACAGCATGACACTCTACGACGACATGATGGAAGGCGCGATCGACGTTCACTGCCACATCGATTTCGAATTCTCCGCCAAAGAGCGCAAACGCGAACCGGAATTTCTCTGGCTACCGAAAGCCGAGGCGCTGGGCATGCGCGGCGTGGTGTTGAAATCCCATTGGTGGCCAACCGTCAACGTGGTGCCGTACATTCTCTCATCCGTCGAGACCAAAGTTGCGCTGTGGTCCAGCGTGGCGATGAACAGCACGGCGGGCGGACCGAATCCTTGTATCATCGATGCATGCGCCGAGTTGGGCGGCAAAATGGTCTTCCTGCCGACGTGGAGCGCGCGCAACGACGTCGAACGCAAAGGCTTCAGCAACCGCATCCAGTCCTACTACAGGAACCACGCGAAATTGGAGAACCCGAATTACTACTTTCTCGACGAGAACGGCAAGCTGATCGCGCGCGGTTACGAAATCATCGAGACGTGCAAGGCCCACGACCTGACCCTCGGCATGGGTCATGTGTCATGGCAGGAATCGATGGCGTTCATCGAGGCGGCGCGCGATATGGGCTATAGCCAAAGAATCGTCGTCAATCACGTCCAGAGCCATATCATCGCGATGCCTCTCGACGCGATGAAGCGCGCCGCCGAAATGGGCGCCTTCCTTGAAGCCTGCTGGAATGCATTGGCCCCCGGCCGCATGGACTCGCCGGATCTGGTCAAACAATTCCGTGTGGTCGGCCTGCGCCAAATCATCGCCAGCACGGACTACTTCCGCCCGTACAGTCCCAATCCTGCGGAGCTGTTTCGCATGTATCTGGGCATGCTGCACGAAGGCGGCCTGAGCCGAGGCGAAGTCAATCAGGTGGCATCAATCAATCCGGCGCGGTTAATGGGGCTGGCCTAGAGTGCCTTTGAACTGATGGAGTAATGGAGTGTTGGAGTGCTGGAGGACCCAAGGGCCAGGGAACGGGATCTGTCATTTCGTCCGAAGTGAGAAACATCCCTCGCTTTCGTTCGGGCTGGACAAGCATTCGCCTGTCACTTGGCGTCTTGGCGCGCGGAGTCTTTTCTTGTCCTGTTTTGTAAAATTACAATTTTTCGTCGTCCGGAATCACGTCGGTTACTAAATCCCTAATCAGCTGGCGCTTGGGCAGCGGCTCCACGGTAACAATGACCGGTGTCAGTTTCGCGATACAGGTGTATTCGACCTCGCCGTTAACCAGCGCCATGCAGGTCTTGCAGGCGTTGGCGTTGATGCAGCTGTAGCGGATCGCCAGGCTGCTATCCAAGTGCGCGCGAATCCAACGCAGGGCATCGAGCACCGACATGCCTTCTTCGTACGGCACTTCGAAGTTATCGTAATGCTTTTCCCCGCCCGGAAAACCGCGGCTGATACGCAAATGGGCCGTCTTATGCGCTTGACTAACCATGACTCGCCTCGCTGCGGTTAAGACGCACCGGCGCGATCCATCGAGTCAGTAATTCGCCGTCTTTTAGCTCCACCACCTGGTTTTTGAGGCAACGAGCGTCGGTGTTGGGAAAATCTTCGCGCTGGTGGGCACCGCGGCTTTCGGTTCGAGCCAGCGCCGAGCGCACGACCGCCTCGGCGGTCGACAGCATCGCCCGTAGCTCGAAGGCGTCATGTAAATCGAGATTGAATTGTACCGCGGCGCTGATTCGCAGGCGCGGCAGATCTCTCTCGCGCATTTCGTCGATACGGGCGAGCGCGGCCGTGAGTTTCTCTCCGGTTCGGAACGGTCCCGCTTGATCCCACATGAGCTTTTGTAGTTCTGCTTGAAGCGTAATCGGCGCGATTCCATTTTTTTGAGAATTTGCACGAAAGCCTTCCAGCCGTTGCCGCGATTCGTCTGCCGATTTCTCGTCCCATTTGCCGGACTCGGGCTTCGCCTTCTCGGCGGCGACCGAGCCGGCGCGCGCGCCGAACACGAAAGCTTCGGTGATCGCGTTGCCGGACAAACGATTGGCGCCGTTGGCGCCGCCGACGGCTTCACCGGCGGCATAAAGACCTTCGACGCGCGTCTGCATGCTCGCGTCCACTCTCACTCCGCCCATGTGATAATGCGCCATCGGACCGACCTCTACCACGGTCTTCGTCAGGTCAATACCGTTGGCTGCCAAGCGATCGATCACCGGCCCGAACGCACTTCGCAGCTCTGATTCAGCAATGTGGCGGAAGTCGAGATAGGCGCCTCCGTGGGGCGTGCCTCGGCCGGCTTCAACTTCTTTCAAGATCGCGTAGGCTGCGATATCCCGTGTCGCGTTGTATTGGCCAAAATCCGTGCTGCCGTAGCGGTCGATAAACTCTTCGAATTGGCCGTTGAGCAATTTACCGCCGAGCTTGTAGCGAAACGGATCCCACATGATCGGGTCCATGCCGACCAGGCGCGGCGCCAGATGACCAATCGGAAAGAATTGCACAAACTCCATATCGATCAACTCCGCGCCGGCCCAGAGCGCCAAAGCGTAAGCTTCGCCGCCCATGTTGGCTGACGCGCTATTTCGCTCGTAGAGTTTCGTCAGTCCGCCGGCCGCAAGAATCAGCGCGTTGGCTTGAATCGTAATCAACTCGCCGTCGCCGAGGTTGAGAGCGATGGCGCCAATCGCCTGGCCGTCATGGGTCAGAATCTCGACCACAGCAAGATTGCTGACGCGGCGAATGGCCGGGATCTCGCTCACCTTGCGTCGCAAGGTAGCGGCGACAGCCGGACCGGTGTTGAGAAAATCAACATAACAGCAGCGTTTGACGCTGTGGCCGGGCGCCATTTCCTGTTTGATGTGACCGCTCTCGCGCGCCCAGCGCGTGCCCCAACGTTCCATTTCGAGAATGCGTTGCGGTCCGTCCTCGCAAAGCAGCGCCGCAAGCTCTTCATTGCACAGACCGCGTCCCGCTCTCAGTGTATCTTCGAGGTGCAGCGTGACGGAATCCGGCTCTTGCTGGCCCAACGCCACCGCCACGGTCATCTGCGCCATGATCGTCGCGCCGCCGCGGCCTACCTGACCTTTATCAACGAGGATGACGGAACTGCCGCGCTCGGCCGCGGCAATCGCCGCGTACATGCCGGCACCGCCGGCTCCGATTACGAGCACCTCTGCGGAAAGATCGGGCATAGTGGATTTCCACCCCACCGGCTGTCCCTACGAGAATTTAGCCGCGCGCGGCTCGCGCGCCGCTCTTTTGCAGCTCCTGAAGCGCTTTCCTCGCCGCTTGCTGCTCGGATTGCTTCTTGCTCCGGCCCTCGCCGCTTCCCAAAATTTTGCCGCCGACGGTGATTTCCGTGACGAAAAATTTTTCGTGATCCGGCCCGCTCTGGGAAATAAGGCGATACAACGGCGGGGCATGATATAGCATCTGGCTGATTTCCTGGAGCCGGGTTTTGTAGTCGTGCTGGCCGAGTTTCTCCGCAGTTACGTCGGCGCCGAAGTAACGCTCGACCACCCGTTGGGCGGCCTCGTAACCGCCGTCCCGGTAAACGCCGCCGAGCAGCGCTTCGAAGGCGCCGGCGAGAATCGAAGCTTTGGCGCGGCCGCCGCTGAGCTCTTCACCCTTGCCGATACGCAGCAAGGGCCCGAGCTCGAGGATCGCCGCTTTCTCCGCGAGCACGACGGAGTTCACCAACGCTGCCCGCATTTTCGAAAGCATGCCTTCGGGCTTGTCGGGATTTCGGCGCATCAACAAATCGCTCACCGCCAGATCAAGCACGGCATCGCCAAGAAACTCGAGAACTTCATTGTGGCCTTCGCTCTTCTGCCTTTCGTACGACACGTGGGTCAGGCACTGCATGAGTAAGGCGGGATCTTTGAAGCTATATCCCAGCTCTTTCTGTAACCGATTGAGTTGAGCGTCGCTATTCAAGGCGCTCCTATTGTGGGTGCAGACTTGCTGTGTCCACACGCGCGGTCACGTCCGGCTCATCGGCGCGACGGGCGTGAAGCCAGCCGTTTTGCCAGCCGTCGATCCGCACATGCATTTCTCGGTTCAAGAAATCATCGGCTCCAGTCACGACAACCGGTAGGTAATTTCGAGTGAACCCGCGCCGCAGACCGCAATCTTTAGCGATCTTTTCTTCGATCAGCACAGAAACCTCTGCACCGATGAAGCCGGCGCAAAAATCCTGTTTCTTGCGCGCGCCGAGCTCGCGCATGCGCCGCGCGCGCGCCTTCTTGATTTGCCCCGGCACGTGATTCGCCAGCGCCGCCGCATGCGTGCTACGCCGCGGTGAATACGGAAAGACATGAAAGTAAGTGAGCGGCAAGGAGTCGAAGTATTCCAGCGATTGTTCGAACTGCGCGTCGCTTTCGCCCGGAAAGCCAACGATGATGTCGCTGCCCAAAGCCGCTTCGGGCAAGCGCGCGCGCACGCGCTGGAGCAAATCGCGGTAATAGCCGGTGTTATAGTTTCGCCGCATTTGTTTGAGCATCTCGTCATCACCGGCTTGCGCACAAATGTGCAAATGCGGGCAGATGATGTCCGAGCGGGCGATCAAGTCGAGCAAGCGATCGGGCACTTCGCGCGGATCGAGGGAGCTAAGGCGCAGCCGTGCAATTACACCGCTAGCGGCGATCATTTCCACTAACACGGTCAGATCGAGCTTGGGGTTTAGATCCTGTCCGTAGCCGCCGAGATGAATACCGGTGAGAACGATTTCTTTATATCCCGCGCGACTCAGCTGCTGCACTTGTTCGAGAACTTCCCGCGGTTGAACGCTCCGGCTGAGCCCGCGCGCCGTCGGAATGATGCAATAGGTGCAGGAATAGTTGCAGCCTTCCTGAATTTTCAAAAAAGCGCGGGTGTGCCCCGGCAGCGCGCGGGTGCCGAGCACCGCCACCCCGCGTTCGCGTTTGACGTCGCTGACGGCGATCTGAGATCTTTCCAGCGGCGCGGCCTCAACAAAACGCAACAAATCGTCGAGACGGTTGAGCCCTACCACAAAATCGACATCGGCGATTTGGGCCAGTTCCTGGGGATTGACTTGCGCATAACAGCCGGTGATCAGAATCTTCGCCGCCGGATTCAAGCGCTTGGCTCTACGCACCAGTTGGCGCGCCTCCCCGTCGGCCCGGTCGGTCACCGTGCAACTGTTGATTACGTAGCAATCCGCCGCGTCCTCGAACCGGACGAATGAATGCTTTTCCTGCAAGCGGCTCTGAATCACCGCCGAATCGTATTGGTTGATCTTGCAACCGAGTGTGGCAAGCGCGATACGCATGTCTTCGGAATTCAAAATTAGAAGTTAAAATGCAAAAATGTCGCAGTCTTATCCGGTTTTTTAATTTTTACTTTTGAATTTTTAATTTCTTATTGCGCGCTCAATCCATCCGCCGCCGAGCACCTGTTCACCGCGATAGAAAACCGCAGCTTGTCCCGGCGTCACTGCCGCGATGGCTTCTTTGAACCGGACTTCGCAAGTTTGGTCACCAAGTGCTCGAACCATGCAGGCCACTGCCGGCGCGCGGTAGCGGATCTGCACCTCGGCTTCGATCTCGTCCTCGCCTGGAGCTTCGAGCCAATCGACCGACCGCGCAACCAGCGCGGTGGATGCCAGCTCTTTCTTTTTTCCCACGACGACCCGCTTGGTAGGCTCTTCGATGCCGACGACGTAGAGCGGCTCAGCGGCCGAAATTCCCAAACCCCGTCTCTGACCGACCGTCACGCTGTGAATGCCGCCGTGGCGGCCCAAGATTTTCCCGGTCCGATCAACTACATCACCGGCTACGGCTTCACGCTCTTGAGCATAGGATTTTACCAGCGCCTTGTAATCGCCGAAGCAGATATCTTGACTCTCGGGACGCTCGGCCACCGCCAACCCGAGCCGGCGCGCCCGTTCGCGCACCTGGCTCTTGTGCATTTCACCGAGAGGGAAAAGTGTGTGCGCCAGCTGATCGTGCGACAGTGAAAAAAGAAAATACGACTGGTCCTTGCCGGGATCAGCGCCGCGAAAAAGTGAGAATTGCGACGCCGAGGGTGCGCATGCAACGCGCGCGTAGTGGCCGGTGGCCACGTAATCCGCGCCTTCTGCGCGAGCCCACTTGAGCAAGGTTCCGAGCTTGAAATCGCGATTGCACGAAACGCACGGATTGGGCGTACGGCCCTGAAGATAATCGCGCGCGAAAGGTTTCACCACAGTTTCCACGAATTGCCCGCGCAGATCGAGCATTGTATGGGAAATACCGAGCAGCTTGGCAACGTCGGCAGCGCCGCGATGATCGGAGCACACCCGCGGGCCCTGATTCTCTTCCCACATGCGCAAGGACACGCCCCGGACGTCGTAGCCCTGCTCGACAAGCATTGCCGCCGCAACCGAACTATCGACGCCGCCACTCATGGCGACGACAATCTTCTTACCCTGCGTCTTCATTGACTCTTCTGTACCGATTTGAACGCGTCCTGGCCTAACTCCCGGTATTCTTCAGCAGCTCTTTTACCTTGTTCAAAACTTCGTTTTCCTCGGCTGTCTTTTCTTCGAGGCCGCCCTGGCGAGCGCTCAGCTCGTCGACCTTTTTCTCCAACTTTTCAACGTAGTCGGCGAGCGCGCCGATAGCCTTGGCAACCGGATCGGGCAGATCGACCGAGTTGAGATCGATAATCGCCTTGCCCGCGGGCGTGTGTCTCGCCTCGATCTGCACGACTCTCCCCGGGATGCCGACGACCGTGGAATGCTGCGGTACCGAGCTGACTAACACCGACCCGGCGCCCACCCGGCTGTGGCGTCCAACCGTCACCGGGCCGAGGACCGCCGCGCCGCTGAAGATCGTAACCGAGTCCTCGATGGTGGGATGGCGCTTGATCGGCGCCGTCGACGTACCGCCGAGGGTGACGCCTTGATAGATCGTCACGTCGTCGCCAATTTCACTGGTCTCGCCGATCACCACGCCCATGCCGTGATCGATAAAACAGCGCCGGCCGATTTTCGCTCCAGGATGGATTTCGATTCCGGTGAGAAATCGGCCGATGTGGCTAACGAAGCGCGCCAGCGTGGTAAGCTGGCGCAGCCATAGCCAGTGTGAGAGCCGGTGGATCAAGATTGCATGGAAGCCCGGATATGCAATCGCCACTTCCCAGATCGATCGCGCCGCCGGATCGCGCTCGAAGACCGCTTGGATATCTTCTTTAAGCGTCTGCCACATGACCGAATGCCTGGGGTACTGGAGTATTGGAGTGATGGGGTGCTGGGTTAATACGCGAAAGCCAATACTCCATTACTCCAACACTCCAGTTTAAATTAATTCGCCCGGTGCCGCGAATCCTTGTAGAGCTTATAATCAATACTGTCGACCAGCGCTTGCCAGCTCGCTTCGATGACGTTGTGCGATACGCCGACCGTGCCCCAGCGGTGCTTGCCGTCGCCGGACTCGATCAACACGCGCACCACCGCGCCGGTTCCCTCGCCCGACGAGAGGACGCGAACTTTGTAATCGAGCAGCTCTACCTGCTCGAGTGCCGGATAGAACTTGGTGAGCGCACGGCGCAACGCCTGGTCGAGCGCATTGACCGGCCCGTTACCCATCGCCGCGGCATGCTCCGTGACGCCGTCGACTTGCACCATGATCGTTGCTTCGGAAATCGGCGCTTCGCCTTCCTTGCGTTTCTCGTCGATCACGCGAAAGCCGATCAGGTTGAAGTTTTTTCGCTTCTTTCCCAACGCTTCTTGAATCAGCAATTCGAAAGAAGCTTCAGCAGCCTGAAATTCGTAGCCCTGGCCTTCGAGCTCTTTGGTGCGGCGAAGAATTTCGCGCACGGCCTCGTTCTGGTCTTTCATGTCGATGCCGTATTCTTTGCCCTTGTAAAGGATGTTGCTGCGGCCCGAAAGATCGGAGACTAACACGCGCTGGCGATTGCCAACCAGTTCCGGATCGATGTGCTCGTAGGTCTGAGGGTTCTTGAGCACGCCGGAGACATGCAGCCCGCCCTTATGCGCAAAGGCGCTGTCGCCGACGAAAGCCTGGCGCTTGTTTGGATGGATATTGGCGAGCTCGTAAAAAAGCTGCGAAACCTCTCGGAGCTTTTTTAACTGCGCCGGCGTCACGCACTTTTTTCCCATCTTTAGTTGCAAGTTGGCGATCACCGAAATCAAATTCACATTGCCGCAGCGCTCGCCGAAACCATTGATCGTGCCCTGCACTTGGGTCGCGCCGCTCTCCACCCCCGCGAGCGTGTTGGCGACCGCCAGCTCGCCGTCATTGTGGCAGTGAATGCCGAGTGGTGTTGGGATCACGCGGCGCACTTGTTGCAGCGCGTCGCGCACCTCGCTGGGCAGCCGGCCGCCGTTGGTCTCGCAAAGCACAATCCAGTCCGCGCCGCCTTCCGCGGCTGCCTTGAGACATTCCAGCGCGTATTCCGGGTTGGCGCGAACGCCGTCGAAAAAATGCTCGGCGTCAAAAATCACCTCGTCGACGCGCTTTTTCATGAACGCGATCGAATCGGCGATAATCTCCAAATTGGCTTTCTGGCTGATGCGCAGATCGTCGCGGACGTGCAGGTCCCAGGTTTTGCCGACCAACGTCACCACCGGCGTCTCGGCGCCAAGCAGCATTTTGAGATTGATGTCCTGCGACGGCTTGGCGCCGAATTTTCTCGTCGTACCAAACGAAACAATTTTTGCATGCTTAAGCTTGAATTTCTTGATCTGCTTGAAAAAATCGGCGTCGCGCGGATTGGAGCCGGGATAGCCTCCTTCGATGTAATCGATGCCCAACTCTTCGAGCTTTTCCGCGATGCGGAGCTTGTCCTCGAGCGTGAAGGAAACATCTTCCGCCTGACAACCGTCCCTAAGTGTCGTATCGTAAAGCAAAACGTCCTTCATACCGTTTCCTGTTTTCCAATAAACGCCTCGTGCAGCACGCGCACGGCGAGTTCTGTATATTTCGCGTCGACAACGACCGAGATTTTAATTTCTGAAGTGGAAATCATCTCAATATTGATCCCCTCGCGCGCGAGCACCTCGAACATTTTCGCGGCCACGCCGGCGTGCGTGCGCATGCCCACGCCGACTACGGAAATCTTGGCCATGTCGGTGTCCACCCTGACGCCTTGGGCGTTGACCGCCGGTAGCGTCCTTTCCACGATTGCGAGCGCCTTTTTATGATCCGCCTTGGGCACCGTAAAAGTCAAATCGGTCGTGCCGTCCGCGCTGGCGTTCTGAATAATCATGTCGACCACGATGTGCGCCTCGGCGATCGGACCAAAAATCTGCGCCGCCAATCCCGGTCGATCCGGAACCCGTAGCAGCGTGATCTTGGCCTCATTTCTGTCGCACGCTACACCCGAGACCAACACGTTGTTCATACTCTCCTCCTCGTTTACCAGCCACGTTCCTTCGAGCTCCGAAAAGCTCGAACGGACATGTACCGGGACAGAAAAATTTTTGGCAAACTCAACCGATCGAATTTCCAAGATCTTCGCGCCGGTGCTCGCCAGCTCGATCATCTCGTCGTAGGAAATGCGCGCGAGCTTTCGCGCCTCGGGGCAGATGCTCGGGTCCGCGGTAAAAACGCCTTCCACGTCGGTGTAGATCTCGCACGCCTGGGCACTCAGAAAAGCGGCGAGCGCGACCGCGCTCGTATCCGACCCGCCGCGACCGAGAGTGGTAATATTGTCGTCCTCGTCGACGCCTTGAAAACCGGCGATCACCACCACCTCACCCGCCTTTAGCGAGCGCAAGATCTTGGTCGAATCGATGCTCAAAATGCGCGCTTTGCCGTAGGCGTTATCGGTGGCGATCCGCACCTGGTGTCCGAGGAAGGAGCGCGCGGGCTGTCCGGATTCCTTGAGCGCGAGCGTCAGCAAGGCCACGGAAACTTGCTCCCCTGAAGCGAGCAGCACGTCCCTTTCGCGCTCGTCGGGTATTTCGGAAATGTCATGGGCGAGCGCGAGCAAGCGATTGGTCTCGCCTGCCATGGCTGAGACAACTACCACCAACTCGTGCCCGGCGGCACGGGCGGCGGCGATCTTGGCCGCAACTTGCTTGATGCGATCGATCGAGCCGACCGACGTTCCGCCGTATTTCTGTACCAGTAACGGCACTGCTGACTTACCCCTTCTTCGCGCCGCTATTTAGATTTCCTGGAAAATCAGCAATGCAAAATCTAAATACTCCCGCCGCTCGCGCTCTCTTTCAAGCTCTCGAGGAGTTGCTCGTAGCGCTGGCCGTGCGCGGTAAACGTAATCTCCCGCTGCCCGCCGCCGGCATGAGCGAGTCTCACCTCAAGATAGTCGTCGACCTCAGCCGCCGGCAGGTATTCGAACCATTCAATGAGGCTCACCCCGTCCGCATATAGATACTCGTGCAGATTGAGCGCTTCGACCTCTTCTTGCCGGCCGAGACGGTAAAGATCGATGTGGTAGACCGGCAAGCGGCCCCGATATTCATTGATTAGGGTAAATGTAGGACTACGAACCCAGACCTCCGGACCGACTCCAGCACCGGCCGCAAAACCGCGTACAAAACAGGTCTTACCCGAACCCACCTCGCCGACTAACCCAATAATTTCGCCTCCTTGAACTAACCTTCCTAGACTTTTCGCGAAACCCACTGTGGTGCGGGAAGATTTGGATTTAACCGTCCACGAACCCATCACCAACGGGCCTCCCAGTGTAGAATTAGTATATTTTCGTGGAAAATTCGAGACTAAGAGACTGGCGCAAGCGCCTTCATCCCGTCGGGCAATCCTTCGATGACATCCGATGCGATCAACCCGATTTCGCCTTTGGCCTCGGCGACTCGGTCACCGACGAACCCGTGCAAATAAACGCCGAGCTTCATGGCATCCGCGGGAGCAAGTCCTTGGCCCAACAAGGCAGCGAGCACGCCCGCCAATACGTCGCCCATGCCGCCGCTCGCCATACCCGGGTTGCCGGTCGGATTGATAAAAATTTTTCCTTCCGGCGTGGCGATCACGCTGCGCGCGCCTTTCAAGACCAAATAACAGCGCCGCTGCACTGCGAACGCCCGCGCGATTCCGACCCGATCGGCGTTGACTTCCCTAGTCGTTCGGCCGATGAGCCGCGCCATCTCGCCCGGGTGAGGGGTAAGCACCGGCGGAAACTTGGCATGATGCAGCCGGTCCATTTCCAGCGCTAAATTATTGAGGCCGTCGGCATCGATCACCCAAGGCTTGTCTAGATTTCTGAGCAACCAGCGCAGGCTGCTTCGGGTTGCGTCGTTGACGCCGATACCGGGCCCGAAGAGCACTACATTTTTCCTTGCAAGCAAGCGGTGCCAGTCATCGTCGCTCAGCGGTTCCATCTCTTCGGTTTCATTGCCGCGCAAGGATTCCGTCATCACTTCAACGAGCGCCGCGGCAAAAACATTATTCAACGCTCGCGGCGCGGCCAGAGTGGTCAATCCGGCGCCGGTTCGCATGGCCGCACGGCACGCGAGAATCGCCGCACCGGTTTTGCCGCGCGAGCCCGCGATTGTCAGCACATGACCGTAGGTTCCCTTGTGGGTATCGGACTCGCGCCGGGGAATAAGTTGCCGAATCATTTCGTGCTCCAGGATCTCGGTCTGCGGCGCTACTTGCGCAACGGCTCGTTCCTCGATACCGATATCGGCGACAATCAGATCGCCGCAATGCTTAACGCCCGGATAAATAACTTCGCCCAATTTGGGAAATCCCAAGGCGACCGTCGTGGCGGCTTTAACGGCGGCCCCGAGAGCGATGCCTTGGTCGGTGTGGAGTCCTGAGGGAATATCCACCGCAAGCACCGGCAGGCTCGCCGCGTTGATCAGTGCAATCGTCTCGGCGAAGAGACCGCGCACCTCGCTCTTGATTCCGGTACCGAGAATCGCGTCGACGATCAGGCCGCTTTTGTCGATACGCTGCTTGAGCAACGCCACGGCACCGGTTCCGATCTCGGTTACTCTTCCTTTGAGCTTTAAATAAGCGCGCAGATTATGAGCCGCGTCCTGGGAGAGCTGATCTTTGCTAGCCAGAAGCGCAACCTCGCAAGGAATGCGTTTTTGCTTGAGCAAGCGCGCCGTGACCAGGCCGTCGCCGCCGTTGTTGCCTTTGCCGGCAACGATCAACACGCCTTTTTTGGCGTTGCGCGCAAAACGTTCGAGGATCGCCTGAGTAACCGCTTCGCCGGCGCGCTCCATCAACGTCAGACTCGAAACGCCATACCTCTGGATGGTCAGCCGATCCATCTCGCGCATCTGTTCGGAAGTGACAACTAGCATAGTTCAAGCAGTTCAAACGTAAGCCGCTCCATCAGTTTGAACAGAGCGGAGCGGTTGAACGGAACGAGCAAAGCGGGTGGTTGAACGATTTGAACTTTTAGGGTCTTGCTTTCGCCAGCAATTCTTTCATTTCGCGCACCGCTTGGCTGATACCGACCATTACCGCGCGGGCGATGATGCTATGGCCGATGTTGAGCTCGACGATTTCCGGGATTGTTGCAATAGGCGGGACATTTTCGTAGTCGAGGCCATGGCCGCCGTGAACTTCGAGTCCCAGCCTGCGCGCCAGCGTCGCTGCGTTGGCGATCGCCTGCCGTTGTTTCTCGCGCTCGGCTCCGGCGGTATTGCAGTAAGTGCCGGTATGAATCTCAATGCCATGGGCGCCAGTTTGGCGCGCAGCCTCAATCTGCACCCCATCGGGATCGATAAACAGGCTCACGTGAATGCCGCGATCTTGCAACCTCGCAACCGCCTCTTTGATCTTCGACCGATAGGCGACCACGTCGAGGCCGCCCTCGGTCGTCAGCTCCTCGCGCTTTTCCGGGACGAAGCAGGCATCATTGGGCCGAAGCTTTTCCGCATACCCCACCATTTCGAAAGTCACGGCCATTTCAAGATTTATCTTGGTACGGACGCTCTCGCGCAACCGTTCGACATCGTGTTCTTGAATATGGCGGCGGTCCTCGCGCAGGTGCACGGTGATACCGTCGGCACCGGCCTGTTCCGCCAGCAATGCGGCTTCGACGGGATCGGGAACTTGGGCGCGCCGCGCCTGGCGTACGGTCGCGATGTGATCAACGTTGACTCCGAGACGCATCATCGCCTACTTGCCGATCTCCGCGCGAATTTCGTTGGCGATTTCTTCAGCCATGGCGCGGATCATTCCTTCTTCTTCACCTTCCAACATGATCCGCGCCAGTAACTCGGTCCCGGAATAGCGCACCAGCAAACGACCGCGGCTGCCAAGAGCGCGCTCCACTTGGGAGATTTTGCTTGCCACTTTGGGCATCTCGGAGAATTCCCTTTTCTCCTTGACCGTAACGTTGAGCAACACCTGCGGCAATCGCTTCATGACATTTTTGAGCTCGCTCAGCCGCTTGTGCTGCTCGACCATCAGAGCGAGCATCTGCAGACAGGTAATGCCACCGTCGCCGGTGGTATTGTGATCCAAAAACAAAATATGGCCGGACTGCTCGCCGCCGAGATTGTAACTGTCGGCGAGCATCCTCTCGACTACGTAACGGTCGCCGACCTGCGTCCGGACGACGTCCAGACCTGCCTGTCGCATCGCCAACTCAAGCCCCAAATTGCTCATCACTGTAGCGACTACCCCCGAACCCTTTAAAGTACCCTTGCGCTTCATGTCCAGCGCAGAAATTGCCATGACTTGATCGCCGTCAAGAATCTCGCCGGTCTCATCGATGAAGACCGCCCGGTCGGCGTCGCCATCCAACGAGACGGCAAAATCGGCCGCTTCATGGAGCAGGAGCTCACGCGCCGTTTCCGGATAAAGTGCGCCGCAGCGCCGGTTGATGTTCTCGCCATCCGGTTGTACGCCGATTGGCAGGACCTCCGCGCCCAATTCGGACAAAACCTCGGGAACGACTTTGTACGCCGCGCCATGACCGCAGTCGACGACGATCTTCAAACCCTCCAAAGTCAGGTGTCGCGGAAAGCTGTTTTTCAGAAAAACATTGTATCTGCCGACCGCGTCGGAGACACGAAAAGCCTTGCCGATCTCCGAAGCGGTGGGTCTCGCCTCCTCGGTCTCCCCGCTGGCAATCATTTCTTCCATACGCGCTTCGACTTCGTCCGGCAGCTTGAATCCATCCCAGGAAAAAAATTTGATGCCGTTGTCCTGATAGGGGTTGTGGGACGCCGAAATGACCACGCCTGCGTCCGCCCGCATGCTGCGGGTCAAGAACGCCACGCCCGGGGTCGGCAGGGGTCCCACCAGCAAAACATCCGCCCCCATCGAGACGATCCCGGAGGCCAAGGCGGTTTCCAGCATGTAGCCGGAAAGGCGCGTATCCTTACCGATCAGGATCTTGTAGCGGTGTTTGCCATTTTCGTCGTTCTTGCGCGAAAACGACGGTACGCGACCGCGACCCCCAGGATCGGCAAAATTCAACTCGTGCAGCACCTTGGCGATGGCGCGGCCGAGCTTTAACGCAATTTCCGAGGTCATCGGTTCCTGATTGGCGACGCCGCGCACGCCATCGGTGCCGAACAGATGGCGGATAGACGGCTTGTTCTTCGCTTGCGGCTGAATCATTGCGGGACTCTCCTTCGAAAAACAGAATCACTCGTCCGGCTTGGTAATCCGCACGCGAAAGCGCTGCGGCTTTTGCTCAACCACCTGGATCTCTGCCGGTAAAATCGAATCGAGCGCCACCTGGTGTTCGCCGGCCGGCAGTCCTTTTAAATTCAAATAGACTTCCGCCGAAGTCAAATGCAGTTTTTCGACCGCGCTTTTCGGTCCGGTCACGCGCAGATAAACCGACTGCGGCGTCACGGTGTAGGCGCCTTTGAAATCTTTCGCGTGAACCTCGATACTGTCAAATTCGCGTGTGATCTGCTCTTCTTCGATCGTGATCGCGACCTCCACCTGGTCGGGAAAGATCGATAGGGGTTTGCCGTCATTGGACAAGCGCACTCTGCGCTTGATACCACTCCGGCTTTCCTCCACGTCGATCGCCACCGTCTCGATGGCCGCCAAACGGCGCACCTCTTCGGCCGGTCCCTGCACTGAAACATTCTCGGGTTGCACATGGATGTGCGCGATTCGGAAGCCCGCCATCGGCTTACCCGAAACCCGCACGGAGACCGGCAACGTGCGTTTGGCCACGGGTTCAAGTCTCAAATGTATCACCGGCGGAGTGATGCGCGCGACCGTGACGCCGCGCGGGACGGAGAAGTCATTGGGCGTCAATGGATAGCTCAACGAACCGGATTTGGCGCCGTCGAGATCTAATGAGAGTTTCAGGTTTTCGGCGTCGAGTGTCGAAACCACCGTGCGCGGCCCCATGAGGCGCAAAACCACGTAATCGAGGCGATTGTCCATGACCATTAGATCGGACGGGATGTTGCGGAACTCGAGCGGAACCTCGATTGCCCGCTCAGTATCGCGATGGCCCGCGACCCACAGTCCCAGGGCGATGATCAGCGCGAGCGCCTTCAGACCGAAGTTGCTACCCGCCAACGAGACGATCTTTTCCCAGAACTGTTTCATCCCTTCAGCAGATCGTTCAGCGCCGAGCGCATTCTGACTCCGTCGATGTTCTCGGTCACATTACCGCCGACCACCAGCGCCGCTGTTCCTTCTTGCTCGGAAACCACAATAGCAACCGCGTCGGTCTCCTCGGTGACGCCGAGTGCGGCGCGATGACGCGTGCCCCAGGTTTTGCGTAGATTCGGATTGCTGCTTAACGGCAGCAGGCAACGCACCGCCGAGACCCGGCCCTTTTGAATCACCAGTGCGCCGTCGTGAATGGGTGAATGCGGCAGAAAAACGCTCTCGACCAGCTCCCGGCTGACCCGGGCATCGAGCCGGGTGCCGATCTCCATGTATTCGTTAAGGCCGACTTCGCGCTCGATCGCGATCAGCGCGCCGACTTTCTTTTCGGCCAGCGCCATCGACGCCTGAACAACTTCGTCGACGATATCCTCGCTGTGTTGCACCATGCGCTCGGCGGCGGCAAATAGCGGTGCGCTGCCGACTTGAGTAAGAGCGCGGCGGATATCACTTTGGAATATGACGATGATAACCAAGATAATCGACCCCAAAAAGTTGTCGAGTATCCAGTTGAGCGTCAACAGGCCGAGGGCGCGAGAAGACACGTAGGCCACAAGAATCACCGCCAATCCGATGATCATCTGCATGGCGCGGCTGCCGCGCACGATCTGCAACGAACGGTAGACGAGAAATGTAATGATCCCGATATCGAGAAGATCTTGCCAGCGAAGTGGCTGGATCAGTTCCAACATGCAGTGTTTCTTGTCGCTCAGTGAGATCCGAACCGGATAGCGTCGGTCACACCCAGGGCTTTCGAAGTCTCCGCAACGTCGTGCACGCGGAGGATATTGGCACCCGCGAGAACGGCCGCCACGGCCGCGGCTAAACTTCCTTCCAAGCGATCGGCCGCTTCGAGATTTAGAATTTTGCCGATGAATGCTTTGCGCGAGACACCGACCAGAAGCGGTTGGCCCAAGGCGGCAAGCACCGGAAGCGTTCTCAACAGTTGCAGGTTATGATCGATGGTTTTGCCAAAGCCAATGCCGGGATCGAGGATGATCATCTCACGCGCAATACCGCCATCCATGATCTCGTACAGCTGCGCCGCCAGAAAATCCCTGACTTCGCGCGTCACGTCGGCGTATCGGGGTTCGGCTTGCATGGTGCGTGGCGTGCCCTGCATGTGCATCAACACCACCGGCACCTTTTCGGCCGCAAGCAGCGACGTCATCGCCGGATCGAATCGCAGCGCGCTGATGTCGTTGACGATATCCGCCCCCGCTTCCAAGGCCGCTCGGGCGATATTTGATTTGTACGTATCGATGGAAATCGGCAGGCCGACCTCGCGACGCAGGCCGCGCACCACCGGCAGCACGCGAGCAAGCTCTTCGGCTTGCGATACCGGCTGCGCGCCTGGGCGGGTCGATTCTCCGCCGATATCGATAATATCGGCGCCAGCTGCCGCCATGGCGACGCCATCGGCAATCGCCTGGACTGCGGAATTGCGCCGCCCGCCGTCAAAAAATGAATCCGGCGTCACGTTGAGAATTCCCATGATCAACGTGCGCCGCGTGAAGTCGAGATCGCCGTGCCGCGTCTGTAAATATCGACGCTCGCCGCCCCGGCCAATCGGCGCCAACGGCGCGAATGGCGTCGATTCAGAGCCCAATTCTTGCGCCTTTCGCTCAGCCATGGCAATCGACCCCGACAAAGATTAATCAAACCGAAGGACGGAGTAACTCAAGTCACGAGACACTCCCTCCCGAACCGAAGCATTGCGGCTTTCGGGAGAGAGTGAGCTTTGATTCGAACGGAGAGAGATTGGGGAGCCCATGCTCCCTGCGAAAGCCTAAGCGACAGCCGCGGCGGCCGACGGAGTAAGCGGCGCGCCACCGTTGCCGCCGAATTCCCGGACAATGGCGTCGATCTCGGATCCGTCCAAAACTTCCTTCTCCAGCAGCGTTTCGGCAACTTTATGGAGGAGCCTGAGATTCGACTTCAGGAGGTCTTTGGCTTTGTGATAGCTGTCTTGGATAATTCGTCTGACCTCGGCATCGATCTCGATCGCGGTGCTCTCGGAGTAATCCACCTTCTGGGTGAAATCTCTTCCTAGGAAGATCTCTTCTTCTTTTTTGCCGAAGGTCATCGGACCAAGCTTCTCGCTCATGCCCCACTCGCATACCATGCGGCGGGCAAGATCGGTGGCCTTCTCGATGTCGTTGCCGGCGCCTGTCGTCATGTGATTGAGCACCAGTTCCTCCGCGACCCGGCCGCCAAACAGGATCACCAGATTATTGAGCAGGTATTCGCGCGGGTACGTGTGCTTTTCGTCTATCGGCAACTGTTGAGTCAAACCCAAGGCCATGCCGCGTGGAATAATCGTCACTTTGTGAATCGGATCAGCGCCGGGCAGAAGCTTGGCGACAAGCGCGTGTCCGGCTTCGTGAAAAGCGGTGTTGCGCTTTTCTTCCTCGCTGATGATCATGCTGCGCCGCTCCGCGCCCATCATGACCTTGTCCTTGGCGAGCTCGAAGTCGTGCATATCAACTTTTTCTTTATTGTTGCGCGCCGCCAGAAGCGCCGCCTCATTGACCAGATTCTCAAGATCGGCACCGGCAAATCCGGGTGTCGCCCGTGCCAGCACGCCGATATCGACGTCCGAGCCGACCGGAACCTTACGCGTGTGCACTTGCAAAATACCCTCACGGCCCTTCACGTCCGGGCGCGGCACGACGACGCGGCGGTCGAATCGGCCGGGACGAAGCAGCGCCGGATCCAATACATCCGGACGATTGGTCGCGGCAATTAGAATAACCCCTTCGTTGGCCTCGAAACCATCCATTTCGACCAGCAGCTGATTGAGCGTTTGTTCGCGCTCGTCGTGGCCGCCGCCAAGCCCCGCTCCCCGGTGCCGTCCGACGGCATCGATTTCATCGATGAAAATGATGCACGGTGCGTTCTTTTTGCCTTGTACGAAAAGGTCTCGGACGCGCGAGGCGCCGACACCGACGAACATCTCGACGAAGTCCGATCCACTGATGCTAAAAAACGGCACACCGGCCTCGCCGGCGATGGCCCGAGCCAACAAGGTTTTCCCGGTACCCGGCGGGCCGACCAACAGGCAGCCCTTGGGAATCCGGCCGCCCAATTTGGTAAATTTCTTGGGATCCTTGAGAAATGAGATTATTTCTTGAAGATCGTCTTTTGCTTCATCGACGCCGGCGACGTCGCTGAACGTGACTCGATGTTGATTCTCGGTTAGCAATTTTGCCCGGCTCTTGCCGAACGACATCGCCTTGCCGCCCCCCACCTGCATCTGCCGCATGAAAAAGATCCAGACGCCGATCAGCAACAGCATGGGAAACCAATTGAGCAACAGGACCATGTACCACGGTGAATCTTCTTCCGGTTTTGCGGCGATCTTGACCTTTTTGTCGCGCAAGGATTTCACCAGCTCGGGATCGTCTGGCGCGAAGGTTCTAAAGCGCTCGCCGTTCTTGTACTCGCCTTGAATATTGTGGCCCTGAATCGTTACCTTCTGCACGTCGCCGCGATCCACTGCTGTCATGAACTCGCTGAAGACGATCTCCGGCTCGCGGCCGTGCTGCTTATTAAAGACGCTGAAGACGGCGAGAATAATCAACGCCAGAACCAACCACAGGGCGATATGTTTAGATGATTGACTCAACCGATCCTCCAAAAGTTACGAACGCAAAAAGAGTAACACACGAGACCACTTGGATCAATCTTGAGCTACCCTGAAATCCACTGCGCTCTAACATGCAAAACGGATGTGGTGCCTTTCGAGACAGAGCCGGCCGCGCTCCGCCCATAGCGGGGAATCCAAAGAACCTCGTCACCGCTCGTCAGAATCGGCCAATGGGTTCGAACGGACAACGGTACCCGCTTTTCGATGAACAAATCCTTGACCTTCTTGTGCCCGCTCATTCCCAAAGGTTGAAACCGGTCCCCTGGGCGAAAATTGCGTACCGACAGCGACTCGGGGACCGTGGCCGCATCAAAGACAGCCTCCATCAGATCATCGGGAAGCCGGTTAAGCGATGCTGACATGCGCCTGCTGTGGAGTTCAAGACCAGCTTCAGGAATGGTCAAAACTACTCCCGTTTCCAGAGGATAATCGTAGCAAACCCGATGCGAGGTCCGAAACCGCTTGACCAGCCTCAGCGTGTCATATTCCCGGACGAGCTCCCAGCCCCCCGGAATCGGTGCCCGGCCCTGAGGCATCTTTTGAAGAATTAGACGCAAGATTCCTTCGATATGAACAAATTCCAGACCATCCAGTTTACCCCTGACCTGTTCGATCCAAAGACGTAAAATCCTTCTTTGTAGCGGTCGTGGTTCCACGAGAAAGACCTGCCGGGGCAGCCCGCCGTCAAAGAGCATTGCCCGATACCGGCTGCGTGCTAGATCATTCAAAAAGACATCTTCCTCCCGACAAAGCTCGGCCTGCTGAGACAGGCGCGCCGCCACCCGCCTGCCGACACGGCGTGCGATGAGCGGCAGCAGGTCCAGGCGGATCCAATTGCGCAGTAAACTAATATCTTGATTACTTCGATCGGCTCGGAATGCCAGGTGCCGCTCCGCCAGATATTGCAGAACCTCCGCTTTGGAGACTTCGAGAAGCGGACGGATCACCGTCAGCCCGCCCGAATCACCGCCGGCAATATCAAATAGATCCAGCGGCGACATACCGCCCAATCCATTCAACCCGGCGCCGCGCAAGAACCACATCAACACCGTCTCAGCCTGATCATCCTGGGTGTGCGCGGTTGCAACTTTATCGAGCTTCCGGTCGCGCACGACATCAGCAAAAAAACGATAGCGCTCCGCTCGCGCCAGCGCTTCGAGGTTGCCTTTGCCGGCCGCGGACTTCATCTGCGGTAGATCAACTTCCTTCAAATGAAAAACGAGAGCTAGCTTTGTCGCCAATTCCCCGACAAACCGCGCATCCTCTTTGGCGTCATCGGCACGAATCCCGTGCTGCAAATGCGCGACTTCGATCTGAAGTCGAAACTGTTCACGCAGCTCATGAAGAAGATACAGCAACGCCACCGAATCCGGCCCGCCGGACACGGCGATGAGGATTCGCTCGCCATCACAGATCAAACGATGGCGGCGGATGCAATCTGTCACTTTATGGCGAATGGACATCGAAAGAATTGTGCTCGCTTTCCCAAGCCTATTCAAGGCGAACAGTCACGGCACGCCACTCATTCGGATGTGGATCATAGTTCCTGAATAACGGCTAATTTTCATCCCCTACGAGGGAAGAAATAGTAAAAGAGTTGCAAACCGGTTTAAACAATGGGTCTGACGTTCTCGGAAGCCTGCTGAATTTTGAGGAACAGGTCTTGACGCGGATACTTGGCTGGCAGCACCAAGACGTTGCGATTTTCCCGTCTGACCCACTCCGCAGGCAACCACCAAAGCTCGCGCCGCAGGGTTGCAATGTTCCAGGTGCGTACTTCTTCGGGCAAGCACAGGGATTGGAACGCCAGGACCAAGTCGTAAGCCCACAGAACCATCTCCATGTAAGTGGCATTGGCCCACAAACTGCGGGTCGGAATCTTGGCCATCGTATAGGAGCCCTTGAACTCGCGCAGCAAAAGCTCCTGGAATCCCCGGTCGCAGTAAAAACGCCAAACCGCCGCCGCCGTCGTCAGTTCCAGATTGGTCACCAGCGCTTGGTGGTAGGTGTAGTGCTTGAAGGTAAAAAGCCGTTGCTGAATGGATTGGGGTTCCAAAGCCGCAGCTCTGCGCACGGCCACAAAGCGATGCTCTTTTTGCCAACGAAAAGGCATATAGGTGAATCCTGCAGCTTCCCAACCGTGGGCAAACGGCTGATAACGAGCGGCGGTCATCGTGTTTCTGAGGGGACGGGTCATCTTGGCCGAAACGGCATAACCGATTCGTTCCTGGTCGAGAGCTTCGATAATCTTTCTGTCGTAGAAGGCTCCGTCCAAGCGCAGTCGGGTGCGGGTGGTGGCAATCGAAGAGGGCAGTTTGTCCAGCATTTGCTTTAAGAAGCTTAAAGCTCCTGTGGTCGCATGCACGTTGCCGGCTCGGAGTTCCATCCCCAGAGTCAGGCCACATCGGCCTTCGCTGGAGATGATCGGCGCGTAGGAAGGTTGGCCATGGCGCTTTTTGGGGACAAAGCCTACGGCGACTCCCTCTTGATGACCGTAAGTCAGAAGGGCTGTGGTATCGGCATCCACAATGGCACTGTGGAGAAGCCCTAAGCGATGGAACAGTTCCTGGCGGAGTCGGTCGTGAGCGCTGACCACACTGTGCAGTTCCTTGGGGCCAAAGCGCCAAAGAAAGCTCCTCAAAGTGTCGCGATGAGGAAACTCTGGCAGACCCAGAAGCGGTGGGATCAGACCGTTGTGAATCAACGATTGAGCGTTCTCGATGCGACCAATTCCAGCCACCATCGAAAACAGGTGAGCTAGAAAAAGATCGGCCGGATGATAGCTCCGGTGACGATAATCGGGCCAGCGAACGTAGAGCTGCAGGAAGTGACGTAGCCCTAGAGATTTGCAAAATGACTGAAACAGGCTCAGTCCACCGAAACGAGTTAAACCTGTTTTCTCGAATGAAAAGTGGAATTTCCTGGGACCTTTTGGCATTCCTCACAATCCTACCTAATAGGTAGCTTTGTGAGAAACGAGCTTTCGGGTCGCAAAATTGACTATTCATAGCCGTGATTCAGGAACTCCTTAATAAGTCGCAATCGTCCGAGACGTCCGACCGGAGATTGAAGAGGGCCTTCCTCGACCTTCGGTTGTCTATTGAGTTCTCCATACCTTTTTCGGACCGACCTCCATGTCATTTGCCCAAGCGATCGATTGTGCCGGCTGCGGGGCTCACTTCGGACTGTCCGAGTTACTGAACCTCTGCCCGTGCGGTTCGCCGCTATGGGTTCGCTATGATCTTGAAAAAGCCAAAGCAGTTTTCGCAAAATCTTCTCTCCAACCTCGTGCCGCTTCTTTGTGGCGCTACCGCGAGCTTCTGCCGCTGCAGGATGACACCAATCGTATTTCTCTGGGTGAAGGCTTTACGCCGCTTCTGCACGCAAAAAAACTGGGCGGCGAGCTGGGTTTGAAGCAACTTTGGATCAAAGACGAGGCGCAAAATCCAACCGGCTCGTTCAAAGACCGCGGCCTCTCGCTAGCGATCTCCCGGGCGAAAGAGCTCGGGGTAACGAAAGCCGCCATACCATCGGCTGGTAACGCCGGCGGCTCTTTTGCCGCGTATGCGGCGCGCGCCGGTATTGAAGCCCATGTGTTCATGCCGCGCGACACACCGCTTGCCAATCAAGTCGAAGTCGAACAGTACGGCGCCAAGCTGACTTTGGTCGATGGTCTCATCAACGATTGCAGCCGCATCATTGGCGAGCAAAAGGCCGCCGAAGGCTGGTTCGACGTTTCGACCTTGAAAGAGCCCTATCGTGTCGAGGGCAAGAAGACCATCGGCTATGAGATCGCCGAGCAACTCGACTGGCGTCTCCCTGACGTGATCATCTATCCCACCGGCGGCGGCACCGGCCTCATCGGCATGTGGAAGGCATTCGCCGAGCTCCAAGAGCTCGGCTGGATCGGCAGCGCGCGCCCGCGCATGGTTTCGGTGCAAGCCGGCGGCTGTGCGCCGATCGTCAAAGCCTTTGACGAACACAAAGCGAGCGCAGAGCCCTGGCCCAACGCGCACACGATCGCCTCGGGTTTACGCGTGCCTCAAGCGATAGGGGATTTTTTGATCTTGCAAGCAATCCGCCAAAGCGGCGGCGCGGCCCTGAGCGTCAGCGACGATGAGATGCTCGCGGAAATCCCCAGGGTGGGGAAAACCGAAGGGATTTTTTTCTGCCCCGAAGGCGCCGCGTGCGCCGCCGCGCTGCGCCGCTTGTTAATGACCGGGTGGATCAAACCCGCCCACGAGGTGCTGATTTTCAACACTGCCAGCGGGCTCAAATACCTCGATACGTTGCGGCGAAAACCGGCTCCCCGAAGCTAACGAACGCCTGCAACGCGCGCACCTCAAACTAAAGCGTTTTCCTTGACGGCGCCGGGTCGTTCGAGCGGAAACTTGTTCGCTAGCCAGGCATCGATGCCGCCGGCAAGCGGATGGATTCTGGTAATTCCCCTTTTTCGCAGCAGCAGCGCCACACGGGCGCTGGTCGCTTCATTGGGTCAGGAGCAGTAGACGACAATATCCCGATCGCGCGGAATTTCATGATGGCGCTCTTCCAGCTCCTCCACCGCGATGCACAGCGCGCCGGGTATCATGTAAGGCTGCGTTTCGATGTCGATCGGTTGGCGCAGATCGACGATCATAATCGAATCACCGGCATTTAGCCGGTCCAGCAATTCCTGCGGCGAGATCCGCGCAGTACGCAGGCTGCGCAGAAAGCGCTGGCGCTGGAAATACTTCCACGAGACATAACCCGCCAAAGCTCCGATCAATGCGATGACCAGGGACGTGCCCCAGCGCGAGGCGTAGAGTGCCAACTGTTCGAGTTGGTCGCTGAAGATGAAGCCGAGTCCGATGAAGGTGACGACCCAGAAAAACCCGCCGAGAACATCGAATACCAGGAAGCGCGCCAGCGGCATGCGAAAGACCCCGGAAAGGGTCGGCGCCGCGGTATTCAGACCCGGAACGAATTTGGCGATCAGCAAAGCACGCGCGCCGTGACGAACGAAAACGTTTTCGGTGCGACGCACGCACGAGTCCGGTTCGAGGGTGATGCGGCACAGAAGTTTCAAGATGCGCCCGCCGCGGGAGCGGCCGAGATAATACCAAAACACATCAGCCAAAATGACCGCGATCAGGGCCATGCTTAGCGCCGCCGGCAAATCCATCCGGCCCGAGCCGGCCAGCGCTCCGGCCGCAAGCAGCAAAGGGACTGCGGGTATCGGCAAGCCCATCTGCTCGACCAACACCCAGCCGAAAAGCAGAGTATAGCCGTGCCGAAGCAGAAACTCGACGGTTTCGTTCATGAGCGCGCCGTGTGATGAGGTTTCAAGCGTTCGATTGCCGCGGCTTCGCCAGCCGTTCGTCGCCGTGACGGTTTAACCGAGCACCCCCTGTTTTTTTTCATGAACATAGCACCATGTCCAAGCCGCCGGTGGGACGGCCCGCATGACCGGATGTTGCGTCTGATGAAAGTGCTTGGTCGCGTGCTTGCCGCTCGACGAATCGCAACAGCCGACATGGCCGCACGTATAGCATTCGCTCCTCCCACGAGGTTACCTAAAATTGCATCGTCACCCACAGTGGGCCGGCAACCGCCCAACGTCTTCCACCAGTTTCTCCTCCTCCAGGTACGCAGACCCGACGCACCTGAACTGCGCCGTTTCGAATTCATTTACGATGCCCCTTTTCCACGTTTTGAGTTGGTTTCCTGAGTCAGTCACGTATTGTCTGAGCCCTTTTAGGCCACCGGGACCCAAGGCGGGTCCAGCATCTCGGGCTTGCCGCCGGCGATGCCAGCCGCGGAACCGTGGATCTGCTCGTGCGGCGTGCCGAGCTGAATCGCACTCACTGCATCAAGGCGCGCGATTTGATCGTTTGACAGTTTCACTTCGAGAGCGCCGAGAGTGGCATCGAGCTGCCCGCGCGTGCGCGAGCCGAGGATCGGGATCAGACTGGTTGTCGATTTCGCCGCCTGGTGCAGCAGCCAGGCGATGGCGACTTCCGTCGGCGATGCGCCGACTCCCTTGGCGACCGCCAACACCTCGTCGAGGATGGCGCTCTCGCGCGCCGTCTTCTCGGTATGAACCAACCGGCCGAGCAGCGAGTTGATACGTCCCTCGTCGCTTTGGCGATACTTGCCGGTAAGAAATCCGCCACCGAGCGGCGACCAAAGCGCGGCCCCCAGCCCCAAAGCTTCGGCCATCGGCAAAAGCTCTCGATCCGCCGTGCGCTGCGCCAGGCTATATTCGATCTGAATGCCCGCGATCGGCGTCCAGCCGCGCAGTTCCGCCAGGAGATCGGCGCGGGAAATCCGCCACGCGGGAAAGTTGGACAAACCGGCATAGTGAATCTTCCCTGCGCGCACCAGATCGTCGAAGCCGCGAAGAATCTCGTCCATCGGCGTCATGCCGTCGGCGAAGTGCGCCCAGTAAAGATCGATGCGCTCGGTCTTGAGCCGTCGTAGGCTGCCTTCCACGGAGCGAATCATGTTCTTGCGGCTGTTGCCGGTCCGCGAGATGCCGTCCGTCGCCGTCGTCCCCAGGGTATACTTGGTCGCGAGAACGAAATCGTCGCGGTCCGCCGCGATGAACTCGCCGACGAGTTCCTCGGACTCTCCCAACTGGTAGCTGTCCGCCGTGTCGATAAAGTTGCCGCCGGCTTCGGCGTAACCATCAAAAACCTTTTTCGCTTCCGATCGCTCGGCACCGTGCCCCCAACGCGTGCCGAAATTCGCCGCGCCCAATGCCAGCTCCGAAACGCGCAACCCCGTGCGCCGCCCGAAAATTTTGTATTTCATGCCCTTTCCTCGTTTACATGTTCTGCTCTCCGGAAAATCAGATTTAGCCGACCAATCCTAGCCGGAGTTTGTTATTTCCGCGCAGCAGGAATCCAGAATCCCACTGTATCTCACTCTTGGCTGAGGAGCGATGAAGACAGCGCGCCGGTTCGTTGTAGTAGGCTTCGTTATCATGGCATTTTCTTTTTCTACAGTAACGTACGACATTGGAATTTCTCCTTTGTGGCGCGCGTCGGTTTACTAAGGAGTTCGTTAGTTAGTAAACATACTGGGACGAAGGGGCGAGTCGTGGAAAGCGCAGGCACCAGGACTCAAAAGACGCTTTCGCACCCACGCCCAAAATTAAGCACTCGGGGCGTGGCTCGGGTGGTGGCCGATGACGCCCAGACGCTTTGCCTGGGCTTGGAACGAGTCGT
>Ga0210114_1000039_pt1 | contig 29843 bp, 27 predicted proteins | sample MayberryNW_TuleA_FD_185524 | JGI IMG/M metagenome (GOLD analysis project Ga0210114, IMG submission 185524) | Wetland microbial communities from San Francisco Bay, California, USA, that impact long-term carbon sequestration - MayberryNW_TuleA_D2... | ecosystem: Environmental > Aquatic > Marine >...
ATCGAGAAAGCCGAGCCTGTCGTGCGCACGGTACGCATCGAAAGACCCCCCGATGCACTCGTCCCACCGGGCTAATTCTCTTTCATGGAGAGGTGCGGCCGATCCCTCTCAATCAACTGCATAAAACATTCGACAACCTTTGGGTCAAAATGCTCACCAGCTTGTGCAGCAATATAATCCCTGACCTTTTCCGGACCCCAGGCTTTTCGATACGGCCGGTCGGAACAAAGGGCATCCCAAACATCGGCCACGGCAAAGATGCGCGCTTCGAGTGGGATCTGTTCGCCCTTCAAGCCGAGTGGGTACCCGCTGCCATCCCACTTCTCATGGTGAAAGTATGGAATATTCAGCGCGGCCTTCAGGTAGTGAATGGTGGAAAGCATGTCATACGCATAATCTGTATGCTTCTTCATGATCTCCCACTCTTCGGGCGTCAGCTCCCCGGTTTTGAAGAGGATGTGGTCCGGCACTCCAAGCTTGCCGATATCGTGCAGCGGCGCAGCGAGCTCGATGGATTCCGCCTCGTCGCGCTCCAGGCCGAGCGTGTCGGCGATGAGCCGCGAATAGCGCGCCATGCGCACCAGGTGGTACCCGGTCTCCTCGTCGCGGAATTCGCCGGCGCGCGCCAGGCGCATCAGCGTCTCCTTCTCGCGATCGCGCACTTCGCGGGTCGCGTCGTCGACCATCCCCTCGAGCAGGCGACGCCGGTCTTCCAGCGCCAGCTGCTGCCGGCGCAAAGTGAGCAGGTTGCGGCAGCGTGCCATGCATTCGCGCGCGTCCACGGGCTTGATGAGGAAATCGGTGACGCCCGCATCGAGCGCGTCGTAGCGCACCTTGCGGTCGTCGTGCGCCGTCACCATCATGATCGGCACGTGCTCGTAGCCGGGCAGCGCACGCAGCCGCTTCGCCAGCTCGATGCCGTTCATGTCCGGCATCATGTAGTCGATCAGCACCAGGTCGGCGACGTGCCGCGTCGCCCACACCACGGCGTCCACGGGCCGACCGAAGCCCTCCACCGAGACGCGCTCGTCCAGGGAGCGCACCACCTGCTCGAGGATGGCGCGGCCGGTCGTCTGGTCGTCGACGACCATGGCCGTATTGCGGGCCGACGGCATCACCAGGACCTGCGCCTTCGCCATGCCCTTCCTGTGGGAAAACGGTCGGCGCAAGCCTACCCCCGGCTGATCCCTCTGTCCAGTTAACAGGCTGACGCAAAAGCAAGAAATGGTGATGCGGGCAGAGCATGGTGCCGGAAGAGAGACTCGAACTCTCATGGTGTCGCCACCGGCGGATTTTGAGTCCGCTGCGTCTACCAGTTCCGCCATTCCGGCGCGCAAGGCGGGGATTATAGAACCCTATAATGCCGCGCCATGCGCGTCTCGGAGTTCGACTATGCGCTGCCCGCCGAGCTCATCGCGCAGCGCCCCGCCCCGGAGCGCTCTGCGAGCCGCCTGCTGCATCTGGACGCGGCGAGCGGGCGGCTCCGGGACCTCGCCTTCGCCGACCTGCCCGGCCTCGTGGACGCGCGCGACGCACTCGTGCTGAACGACACCCGTGTCATCAAGGCGCGTCTCGCGGGCCGAAAGTCGAGCGGCGGCAGGATCGAGCTGTTCGTCGAGCGTGTGACGGGCGCGCGCGAAGCGCTCGCGCTGATCCGCTCCAGCCACGCGCCGCGCGCCGGCACCGAGCTGCGGGTCGGCGACGGCGCGCGCGTCAAGGTCCTGGGACGCGAGGCCGAGCTGTACCGCGTACGCTTCGCCGAAGACGTGCTCGGCCTGCTCGAGCGCTGCGGGGCGGTGCCGTTGCCGCCCTACATTTCGCACACGCCCGACGCCGCGGACGCCGAGCGCTATCAGACCGTGTATGCGGCGCGGCCCGGCGCGGTGGCCGCGCCGACCGCGGGCCTGCATTTCGACCGCGCGCTGCTCGAGCGCATCGCGGCGCGCGGCGCGCGCCTCGCGCATCTCACGCTGCACGTGGGCGCCGGCACGTTCCAGCCGGTGCGCGTCGAAAACGTGGCGGCCCACACCATGCACACCGAGCGCTACGAGGTGCCGCCCTCGACCCTGGAGGCGCTTGCGGGGCGCCGCGTGCTGGCAGTCGGCACGACCACGCTGCGCGCGCTCGAAAGCGCGGCGCTCAGCGGCGCGGCGGCGGGGGAAACGGCGCTGTTCATCTACCCGGGGTACCGTTTTCGCGCCGTGCATCGGCTGCTGACCAACTTCCATCTGCCGCGCTCGAGCCTGCTCATGCTGGTGGCGGCGTTTGCGGGCCTGGACAACATCCGCCACGCCTACGCGCACGCCATCGCCGAGCGCTACCGCTTCTTCTCCTACGGCGACGCTATGCTCATCGAGAGGGCGGCGTGAAATTCGAAGTCTCCCGTCACGACGGCGCGGCGCGCGCCGGCGCGCTCGAGCTCGCGCACGGCGCCGTGGACACGCCCGCTTTCATGCCGGTGGGCACCTACGGCACCGTGAAGGCCATGTCGCCCGACGAGTTGCGCGAGGTGGGAGCGCAAATCGTGCTCGGTAACACCTTTCACCTGTGGCTGCGGCCCGGCACCGAGGTCATCGCCCGGCACGGCGGCCTGCACCGCTTCATGGGCTGGGACCGGCCCATCCTCACCGACTCGGGAGGCTTCCAGGTGTTCAGCCTCGGCGCGCTGCGCAAGATCGGCGAAGACGGGGTGCGGTTCGCCTCGCCGATCAACGGCGACCGGCTCCTGCTCACGCCCGAGGAATCGATCCGCGTGCAGCGCACGCTCGATTCCGACATCGCCATGGTGCTCGACGATTGCACGCCGCATCCCGCGACGCACAGGCAGGCGGAGAAATCGATGCGCCTCAGCCTGCGCTGGGCCGAGCGCTCGAAGGATGCCTTCGAGGGCTCGCGCAACGCGCTGTTCGGCATCGTGCAGGGCAGCGTGTACCCCGACCTGCGGGATGACTCGCTCGCGGGCCTCACGCGGCTCGGCTTCGACGGCTACGCGATCGGCGGCCTGGCCGTCGGCGAGCCCCGGGAGGCGCGCGATCGCGTGCTGGCGCACACCGCGCCGCGCCTGCCCGCGGACCGGCCGCGCTACCTGATGGGCATGGGCACCCCCGAGGACATCATCCAGGCGGTGGCGGCAGGCATCGATCTGTTCGACTGCGTGCTGCCGACGAGAAACGCGCGCAACGGCTGGCTCTACACGCGCCGCGGCGACGTCAAGATCCGCAACGCGCGCTGGCGCGACGATGCGCAGCCGCTCGACGCGTCCTGCAGCTGCTACGCCTGCCGTCATTTCACGCGCGCCTACCTGCATCACCTGCAGAAAGCGAACGAAATCCTCGGCGCGCGCCTCAACACCATCCACAACCTGCACTACTACCATGCGCTGATGCGCGAGCTGCGAGCCGCGATCGGGGACGGGCGTCTCGCGGCGACCGCCGCGCGCCTTCTGGGAGAGCGCAGGCTGCTGCTATAATTCGCGCCCTTTCCCAGCGAGTCCGCAGCGATGATTTCCAACGCTTACGCACAGTCCGCCGGCGGCGGTGACGCGGGGCTGATCGGCTTCCTGCCGATCGTCCTGATGTTCGTACTGCTGTACTTCCTCATGATCCGGCCGCAGATGAAGCGCGCCAAGGAGCAAAAGCAGATGATCGAGGCGCTGCAGAAGGGCGATGAGGTGGTGACCGCGGGCGGCATGGTCGGCCGCATCAGCAAGATGGGCGAAGCCTACGTGACCCTCGAGATCGCCCCCAATACCGAGATTAGCGTGCAACGGGCGGCGGTGCAGACCCTGCTGCCCAAGGGCACGATGAAGACGCTGGCGTAGTCCCCGGGGTGAACCGCTTCCCGGCCTGGAAGTACGCGCTGGTCGCGATATGCGTGGCCGTGGCGCTCGTCTATACGCTGCCGAACTTCTTCGGCGAATCGCCCGCGGTCCAGGTCTCGAGCCTCAAGACCGCCGTGCACGTGGACACGGCGCTCCTGCAGCGCGTCGAAAGCACCCTGGCGGAGGCCCGCATGCCTTATACGGGCGCGCTGCTCGACGCGGGTAGCGTGCGCGTACGCTTCGCCGACACGGACACGCAGCTGAAAGCGAAGGACGCGATCGACAGGGCGCTCAATCCCGATGCGCAGAACCCCCGCTACGTGGTGGCGCTGAACCTCCTGTCGTCCTCCCCGCGCTGGCTGCGGGCGCTCGGCGCGCTGCCCATGTACCTTGGGCTCGACCTGCGCGGCGGCGTGCACTTCCTCCTGCAGGTCGACATGGCGGCGGCGCTCACCAAGCGGCTCGACAGCCTGACCGGCGACATCCGCTCGCTGCTTCGCGACCGCGGCATCCGCCATGGCGGCGTGACGCGCGAGGGACAGACGCTACGCGTGCGTTTCCGCGATGCGGCGGCCCGCGAGAAGGGGCGCGATGTCCTTTCCGCCGGCATCAATGACCTGACGCTCACCGAGCGCGACGCGGGGTCCGAATACCTCCTCGTCGCCACGCTCAAGCCCGACGCCGCCAAGCGCACGCAGGAGTATGCGCTGAAGCAGAACATCACCACCCTGCACAACCGCATCAACGAGCTGGGCGTCGCCGAACCCGTCATCCAGCAGCAGGGCGCCGACCGCATCGTGGTGCAGCTGCCGGGCGTGCAGGATACGGCCAAGGCCAAGGACATCCTCGGCCGCACCGCCACCCTCGAGATCCGCATGGTCGACGAGGAGAAGATGACGCCGGAGCTGCTGGCGGCGGCGGCGCGCGGCGACGTGCCGTTCGGCGACGAATACTACGTGGAAAGGAACGGCGCGCCGCTGCTGGTCAGGAAGCAGGTCGTGCTCACCGGCGAGCGCTTGACGGACGCGCAGCCGGGCTTCGACAACCAGACGCAAGAGCCGGCCGTGCACCTCACGCTCGACGGCACCGGGGCGCGCATCTTCAAGGAAGTGACGCGGGAAAACGTCGGCAAGCGCATGGCCATCCTGCTCATCGAGCGCGGCAAGGGCGAAGTCGTCACCGCGCCCGTCATCCGCACCGAGATCGGCGGCGGCCGCGTGCAGATCTCGGGCCGCATGAGCACCGAGGAAGCGAACGACATCGCGCTCCTGCTGCGCGCCGGATCGCTCGCCGCGCCCATGGAGATCGTCGAGGAGCGCACCGTCGGCCCGAGCCTCGGCCGCGAGAACATCGAGAAAGGCTTCGACGCCACGCGCTGGGGTTTCCTCGCCATCATCGTCTTCATGTCGGTCTATTACGTGGCCTTCGGCGTGATTTCCTCGGTGGCCCTGGCCGTGAACCTGCTGTTCCTCGTGGCGCTGCTGTCGCTGATGCAGGCGACGCTTACCCTGCCGGGCATCGCCGCCATCGCCCTCACGCTCGGCATGGCGATCGACGCCAATGTGCTCATCAACGAGCGCATCCGCGAGGAAATCCGCGGCGGCGCGACGCCGCAGGCGGCCATCGCCGCGGGCTACGAGCGCGCCTGGGGCACGATTCTCGACTCCAATATCACGACGCTCATCGCCGGACTGTCGCTGCTCATCTTCGGCTCGGGGCCGGTGCGCGGATTCGCCGTCGTTCACGTGCTCGGCATCCTGACCTCGATCTTTTCCTCGGTGGTGGTGTCGCGCGCCATCGTCAACCTGGTCTACGGCCACCGCCGCAGGGTGCAGCGGCTGCTGATCGGCGACACGGCGTGGAAGTGAGCTGACGCATGGAATTCTTCAAGATCCGGCGCACGATCCCTTTCATGCGCCATGCGCTCGTCTTCAACGTCATCTCGCTGGTCACGTTTCTCCTCGCCGTGTTCTTCCTCGCCACGCGCGGGCTCAATTTCTCCATCGAGTTCACCGGCGGCACGCTACTCGAGGTGAGCTACCAGCAGTCGGCGGACGTGGACGCCGTGCGCCAGTCGCTGGCGCAAGCCGGCTACAAGGCCGAGGTGCAGAATTTCGGCTCGTCGCGCGACGTGCTCATCCGCATGCACGTCGAAGGCGGCCAGTCGAGCGCCGACCTGTCGCAGAAGGTTCTGGGCATACTGCGCACCGGGGACAACGCGGTGGAGCTGCGGCGCGTCGAGTACGTCGGTCCGCAGGTCGGCGAAGAGCTCGCCGAGTACGGCGCGCTCGCCCTGATGGTCACCGCCGTAGGCATCGTCCTCTACCTGTGGATGCGCTTCGAGTGGCGCTTCGGGCTCTCGGCGATCATCGCCAACCTGCACGACGTGGTGATCATCCTCGGCTTCTTCGCGTTCTTCCAGTGGGAATTCTCGCTGCCGGTGCTGGCCGCGGTGCTCGCGGTGCTCGGCTATTCGGTCAACGAATCCGTGGTGGTGTTCGACCGCGTGCGCGAGATGTTCCGCAAGCTGCGCAAGGCGAGCGTGCCGGAGGTGATCGACACGGCCATCACCGGCACCATCTCGCGCACCATCATCACCCACGGCAGCACGCAGGCGGTGGTGACGACGATGCTGATCTTCGGCGGGCCGGCGCTGCACTACTTCGCGCTCGCGCTCACCATCGGCATCCTGTTCGGCATCTACTCCTCGGTGCTCGTCGCCAGCCCGCTCGTCATGTGGCTGGGCGTGGACCGGGCGCAGTTCGTGAAGCCGGCGAAGAAGACCGGCAAGGACGAGCACGAGGGCGCGGTGGTCTGACGGCCGTGCTGCGACGCGCTACCTTATTTCCCTCTCGTAGGGCTTGCCGAGCATCCAGGCGCTGATCGCCGCCACCGTTGCGGCTTCCTTGCCGAAATAGCCGTGCGCCGACAGCGGGTCGCAGGGCCCGGTCTCGGGCGGCTTGCCGCCCGACACCGAAACCAGCGGATACTTCGCAGCCTGCCGCTCGGCTTCGTGGTAGGGCGTGGCGAAACAGGCATCGTCGCGGTGGTGCACGAACAGCACCGGGATAGCGATGCTGGAAAAGTCGAACACCGCGAGCACCGGCGAGTTGCGCGCGCGAAACAGCGATGAGGACAGCACCACGCCGGCGAGCTCCTTGCCCAGCGCCCGCCCCTGGTAGGCGCCCGAGATCGTGCTGCGGCTGGTCGTGACGAGGAACACGGGCAGCCCCGGGAATCGCTTCTTGACCTCGGCGACGACCGCCCGCAGGTCGGCGCCGTGCGCCGCACTCTCCCGGAACGCGTCCGACATGCCGTCGCCCGCCTGCTGGTCGGTCGGATTGTCCAGGATCACCGGCTGGATGCCGGCGGCAATGAACTCGGCTCGCGCGCGTGGCAGGAAATTCTGCGCACCGAAGCGCACCTTGCCGCCCTCTTCGCGCAGCCGGATGTTGCCGCCGCCGCCGATCAGCATCAGCGCCACGGCCCTGGGCTGGACATCCTGCATGCCGGTAATGAAGAACGACAGCGTCACCCCGGGCCGCGTCTGCAGCGTCACGATGCCCCGCGCCTGCGCCGGGAGCGCGGCCAGCAGCAGCGCGGCGAGAAGGACCCTCACGCGCGTTTCGCGAGCGCCGCGGCGAGCCCGATGTAGGTCGCCGGCGTGAGCGCCAGCAGGCGCTTCTTCGCCTCCGGCGGAATCGACAGCGCGCGCACGAAAGCGGCGAGCTGGCGCCGGTCGAGCCGCTTGCCGCGCGTGAGCGCCTTCAGCTTCTCGTAGGCGTCGGCGACGCCGTGCTTGCGCATCACCTGCTGCACCGGCTCGGCCAGCACCTCCCAGTTCGCGTCCAGGTCTTCGGTCATGCGCTGCGCGTCTGCCTCGAGCTTGCCGAGGCCGCGCAGCGTGGAGCCGTAGGCGAGCAGTGAATGGCCGAGGGCCGTCCCCACATTCCGCAACGCGGTGGAATCCGAGAGGTCTCGTTGCCAGCGCGACACCGGCAGCTTCTCGGCGAGATGGCGCAAGAGGGCATTGGCGATGCCTACGTTGCCCTCGGCATTCTCGAAATCGATGGGATTGACCTTGTGCGGCATGGTGGAGGAACCGACCTCGCCCTTTTTCGGCTTCTGGCGGAAGTAGCCGAGCGATACGTAGCCCCACAGGTCGCGCGCGAGATCGAGCAGCACCGTATTGGCGCGCGCATAGGCGTCGAACAGCTCCGCGTAGCAGTCATGCGGCTCGATCTGCGTGGTAAAGGGGTTGAACTGCAGGCCGAGCCGCTCGACGAAGCGCCGGCAGAAGGCCTCCCATGGAAATCCCGGATAGGTTGCCGCGTGCGCGCTGTAGTTGCCCACCGCGCCGTTCATCTTGCCGAGCAGCACGACGCGCGCGACGGCCGCCCGCGCGCGCGTCAGGCGCTGCGCGAAGTTGGCCATCTCCTTGCCGAGCGTGGTGGGCGACGCCGGCTGGCCGTGCGTGCGCGAGAGCATGGGCCGCGCCGCGTGGCGCCGCGCCAGCACGCGCAGCGCCGCGATGATCTGCTCCAGCCCGGGCAGCATCACCCGCTCGCGCGAGTGCGCGAGCATCATCGCGTAGGCCACGTTGTTGATGTCTTCCGAGGTGCAGGCGAAATGGATGAACTCGAGCGAGCGCTGCACCTCGGCGTTCTTCGCCAGCTTTCCCTTCAGCCAGTACTCGATGGCCTTGACGTCGTGGTTGGTCTCGGCCTCGATGTTCTTGACATGCGCGGCGTCCTTCTCCGCGAAGCCCGCCGCCAGCCGGTCGAGCGCGAGGCGCGTGGACCGCGAGAAGGGCTTGAGCTCCCGGATGCGCCGCTCCGCGGCGAGCGCCTTGAGCCACTCGAGCTCGACCGCCACCCGGTAGCGGATGAGCGCCGCCTCGCTGAAGTAGGGCCGCAATGGGCCGGCGGCGCGTTCGTACCGCCCGTCGAGCGGCGAAAGCGCGGCAAGCGGGGAAGGCATGGCGCCTATTATAGATGGGCGCGCCACCCGGGCTATAATTCGCGCCCGCCATGAAGCTGCTTTCCGCCCCCGCCAGTCCGTTCGCGCGAAAAGTGAGGATCGTGCTGGCCGAAAAGCGCATCGAGTGCGACATCGAGCGCGTGGACGTACAGCCGCAGGATAACCCGGTCAACGCGCATAACCCGCTCGGCAAGATCCCGACGCTGCTGCTGGACGACGGCACCGCGATCTACGATTCGCGCGTCATCGTCGAATTTCTCGACAACATGACTGCCAACAGCCGCCTGATCCCGCAGGACAACCGCGAGCGCATCGCCGTGCGGCGCTGGGAAGCGCTCGCCGACGGCGTGCTCGACGCCGGCCTGCTCGTGCGCTACGAGTCGCTGCGGCCGCGGGCCGAGCAGAGCGCGGCGTGGGCCGGCAAGCAGGCGGCGCGCATCCGGCGCGGCCTGGCGCAGCTGCAGGCCGACCTCGGCGCGCGCCCCTGGTGCCAGGGCGAGCGCTACACGCTCGCGGACATCGCGCTCGGCTGCTGCGTGGGCTGGATCGGCTTCAGGCGGCCCGCCGGCATCGACTGGCGCGCCGACTACCAGGACCTCGCCCGGCACTACGACAAGCTGCTGGAGCGCCCGGCCTTCGCCGACACGGTGCCGGCCGCTTAGGCTATTACCGCCCCTCCCAGGCACACTTCCCGGTCGTAGAGCACGACCGACTGGCCGGGAGTCACGGCGCGCTGCGGCAGGGCAAAGTCGACCTGAATCGCATGGTCCGCGACGCGCGCGAGCACGCAGCGCGCATCGGCCTGCCGGTAGCGCGTCTTGGCGGCATGCTCGCTGCTCTCGGCAGGCGGTGCGCCGGCGATCCAGCTCGCGTCCTGCGCCTCGAGCGTGCGCTTCATCAGCAACGGATGGTCGTGTCCCTGCACCACGACGAGCTCGTTGGCATCCATGCGCTTTTGCGCCACGTACCACGGCTCGCCCGCGCCGCCGAGGCCGATGCCCTTGCGCTGTCCGATGGTGTAGAACGCGAGACCGATGTGCTCGCCCACGCGCGCGCCCTCCGGCGTCACCATGGGACCCGGCGCCTTCGGCAGGTAGCGATTGAGGAATTCCCGGAACGGCCGCTCGCCGATGAAGCAGATGCCGGTGGAGTCCTTCTTGGCGTGATTCGCCAAACCCGCCTCCGCGGCGAGCCGCCGCACCTCGGCCTTCTCCAGGTCGCCGACCGGGAACACGACGCGCGCAAGCTGCGCCTGCGTCAGGCGATGCAGGAAATAGCTCTGGTCCTTGGCGCGGTCCGCGCCACGCAGCAGCTCGACGCGGCCGTCGCGCTCGCGCAGCCGCGCATAATGGCCCGTGGCGATGCGCCGTGCGCCCATGCGCATCGCGTGATCGAGGAATGCCTTGAACTTGATCTCGGCATTGCACAGCACGTCCGGATTGGGCGTGCGCCCGGCCGCGTACTCGGCGAGGAAGCTCGCGAACACGCGCTCGCGGTACTCGGCCGCGAAATTGACCGCCTCGAGCGGCATGCCGATCACGTCCGCCGCCGCCGCGGCGTCGACCAGGTCCTGGCGCGTCGAGCAGTGCTCGTCGTCGTCGTCGTCCTCCCAGTTCTTCATGAACAGGCCGACGACGTCGTACCCGGCGCGCTTCAGGAGCAGCGCCGCCACCGAGGAGTCGACCCCGCCCGACATGCCGACGACGACCTTTTCAGCCATAGGCCTTCGACAGTACGTCCAGCGGAAAGCTCCGCCCGGCGAGATAGTCGTCCACCGATTGCTGCACGAGCGGCGAGCGGTGCTCGGCGCGCCGCGCGGCGAGCTCGGCAGGCGTGAGCCAGAGCGCAGCGATGATTTCCTTGTCGAGCGCCCTCCCCGCCTCCACGCCATCGACGCGCGCGCGGAACGCGAAGCGCAGGAACGTGACGTCCTCCTTGTCGTAGCGCCAGCGGTAGATGCCGAGGAGCGCCGTGGGCGTGATGCGGTGCGCCGTCTCCTCGAGCGTCTCCCGGATCACGGCCTGCAGCAGCGACTCGCCCGGGTCGAGGTGGCCCGCCGGCTGGTTCAGCACGCGCCGGCCGTTCGCCTCCTCTTCGACGAAGAGAAAGCGCCCGTCGCGCTCGATCACCGCCGCGACGGTGACGCTGGGACGCCAGCGGCTCATGCCGCTTTGCGGGTGTTCTTACGGATGAACTCCGCCATGCGCGCCACGCCCTGCTCGATCGCCGGCTTCGAAGCGGCGTAGGAAAAGCGCACGTGCTGCCCCTCGCCCGGCACGCGCGCGCCGAAGTGAATGTCGGCGAGCACGGCGACGCCGGCTTCGTTCAGCAAGCGCTTCCTGAACTCTTCGGAGTCGGCGGCGCCGATGCGCTGGCATGCCTCGCTGACGTTCGGCCAGGCATAGAAGGCCCCGCCGGGATTGCGGCAGGTCACGCCCGGGACCTGGTTCAGCAGCCCGACGATGAGGTCGCGCCGCTCGAGGAAGCTCGCGCGCATGGCCGCAGCGGCCTCCTGGGGTCCCGTGATCGCTTCCACCGCCGCCCACTGCGAGATCTGCGAGGCGCAGGATTCGGTGTTGGTGATCCAGCGCGTGAGCACCGGCGCGAGAACCGGGTTGGACGTGAAGCCGATGCGCCAGCCGGTCATCGCCCAGGTCTTGGAGGCGCCATCGGAGATGATGGTGCGCTCGTACATGCCGGGCACCTGGGCGATGGAGAAGAATTCGCCCGCATAGCAAAGCCGGGAATAGATCTCGTCCGCGTATACCCAGACCTGCGGATGCCTCGCGAGGATCGCCGCGATCGCCTCCAGGTCCTTGCGCAGGAGCATGCCGCCGGTGGGGTTGTGCGGCGTGTTGAGGATCAGGAGCTTCGTCCTGGGCGTGATCAGGCGCTCGAGCTCCTTCGGGTCGAAGGCGAAGTCGCGCGCCTCGTGCAGGTGGATCGGCACCGGCTGGGCGCCGTTCGCCACGATCTGCGACTCGTAGATGGGAAAGCCCGGGTTGGGATAGATCACCTCGTCGCCGGCGCCGTAGTCGGTCGTGGACTGGATGGCATAGGCGATGAAGGGCTTCGCCCCCGCCCCCACGACCACGTCATCGGGCCTGATCGGCAGGCCGCCGCGCATGTGCGCCATGTACTTCGCCGCCGCGAGGCGCAGCTCGTCGATGCCCGCCGACGGCGTATAGCCGTGCTTGCCGCCCTTGATCGCGCGGATGGCCGCCTCCTGAACGTTCCCGGGCGCGGGGAAATCCGGCTGGCCGATGCAAAAGCTGATGATGTCCTTGCCCTGTCGCACGAGCGCATTCACCTCGGCGAGGACCACGAATGCATTTTCGGTGCCGAGCGTGCGGGCGCGGCGGCTGATGTCGGGCATGCGTACCTCCTGATCGGCGCATTTTACAGTGCTACGATTCCCGCCCATGCTCGTCAACTGCGTCGCTTACCAGGACGGGAAGAGGCTCGCGGACATCCAGAAGCGCGAGATCCGGTCCTACCTGCAGCAGCCCGGCTGCTTCGTCTGGGTGGCGCTCAGGGACGCCGACGCCGCCGAGCTCGCCGAAATGCAGGATGAATTCGACCTGCACGAGCTGTCGGTCGAGGATGCGCGCCACGGCGAGCAGCGGCCGAAAATCGAGGAATACGGCGACGCGCTCTTCGTCGTGCTGCAGACGGTGGAAGTGGCGGGCGAGGAGCTGAAATTCGGCGAGATGGACGTGTTCGTCGGCCGCAATTACGTGCTCTCGGCGCGGCAGAAGACCCAACGCGGATTCCAGGACGTGCGCGCGCGCTGCGAGCGCGAGCCCGAGCTGCTGCGGCATGGCTCCGGCTACGTCCTCTACGCGCTCATGGACGCCGTCGTGGACCGCTACTTTCCGGTGCTCGACGCGGTGGAAGCCGAGCTCGAGGCGCTCGAGGAGCAGATCTTCACCGGCAAGTCGCCCCGCGAGAATATCGAGGCGCTGTATTACGTCAAGCAGAAGCTGATGGCGCTCAAGCACGCGGCCGGGCCCCTGCTCGACGCTTCCAGCCGCCTGTACGGAGGGCGCGTGCCGCACGTCTGCGCCGGGCTCGGCGATTACTTCCGCGACGTCTACGACCACCTGGTGCGGCTCAACCAGTCGATCGATACCTCGCGCGACACGGTGACCACCGCGATACAGGTCAATCTGGCCATGATCACCATCGGCGAGAGCGAGGTCACCAAGCGCCTCGCCGCCTACGCCGCGCTGGTCGCCGTGCCGACGATGATCGCCGGTATCTACGGCATGAACTTCGAGACCATGCCCGAGCTGAGCTGGAGCTTCGGCTACCCGGTGGCGCTCGCCGTCATGGTGGCGATCGACGCGTACCTGTTCTACCGCTTCCGCAAGGCGGGCTGGCTCTAGCGCATTCCCGGCAGCACGCCCTTCAGGTTGCGCATCATGCGCGCCATGTTGCCGCCCTTCATCATCTTCATCATCTTCTGCATCTGCTCGAACTGGTTCAGCAGGCGGTTTACCTCCTGCACCGGAACGCCGGCCCCGGCGGCGATGCGCCGCTTGCGCGACGCCTTGATCAGCTCGGGCTGCGCGCGCTCCTGCGGCGTCATGGCGTTGATGACGCCCGCGGTGCGACGCAGCTGCCGGTCGTCCTGCAGCCGCGCCGGGTCGATTCTCCCCGCGAGCTGGGCCGGCAGCTTGTCCAGCATGGAGGCCATGCCGCCCATCTTCTGCATCTGCAGCAGCTGCTGCTTGAAGTCCTCGAGGTCGAAGCCCTTGCCCCTCTTGAGCTTCTCGGCGACGCGCTGGGCCTGCTCGAGGTCGACCTGCTTGTGCGCCTCCTCCACCAGCGACAGGATGTCGCCCATGCCGAGCACGCGCGATGCCATGCGCTCGGGGTAAAAGGGCTCCAGCGCGTCGAGCTTCTCTCCGGTGCCGGCGAACTTGATCGGCTTGCCGGTCACCTGGCGCACCGACAGTGCCGCGCCGCCGCGGGCGTCGCCGTCCAGCTTGGTGAGGATGACGCCGGTGAGCGGCAGCCGCTCGCCGAATGCGCGCGCCACATTGACCGCGTCCTGGCCCTGCATCGCGTCCACCACGAACAGCGTCTCGACCGGCCCCAGATCCGCATGCAGCGCCGCGATCTCCTGCATCATCGCCTCATCGATCGCGAGCCGGCCCGCGGTGTCGACGACCAGCACGTCGTAGTAGCGCGTCCTCGCATGCTCGAGCGCGCGCCGCGCGATGTCCCGCGGCGCTTCGCCGACGGCGGCCGGAAACACGTCCGCACCCGCCTGAGCGCCGACCGTGGCGAGCTGCTCGATGGCCGCGGGCCGATAGACGTCGCAGGACACGAGCAGCACCTTCTTCTTCTGCGACATCAGCCAGCGCGCGAGCTTGCCCGCCGTCGTGGTCTTGCCGGAGCCCTGCAGGCCGGCCATGAGGATCACCGCCGGCGGCTGCGCCGCCAGGTCGAGGGCGGCGTTCGCCTCGCCCATCAGGCGCGTCAGCTCGCGGTGCACGACGCCGACCAGGGCCTGGCCCGGCGTCAGGCTGCCGACCACCTCCTCGCCGAGCGCCTTCGCGCGCACCGCGGCGACGAAGTCGCGCACCACCGGCAGCGCCACATCGGCTTCGAGCAGCGCCACGCGCACTTCGCGCAGCGCGTCCTGGATATTGGCCTCGGTGAGGCGCGCTTCGCCGCGCAGGGTCTTGGCAATGCGCGCCAGGCGCGCGGTCAGGTTGTCGAGCACGAGTGATAGACTGAAGAGGTGTCCGACATTGTAATTCACGCGGTCACCGCGGTGCTCTACGCGGGCCTTGCGCTGCACATGTGGAACACGCGTTGGCGCGCGCCGACGCCCGGCGCCGGGCTGCGCGCGTGGGAGCGGGGCGCGATCTTCGCCGCGCTCGTGCTGCACGCCGCGTGTCTGGTCTCGCCGCTCGTGGCCGCCGACGTGCCGCGCATCGGCTTCGCGTTCGCCCTGTCCTCGATGCTGTGGCTGGCGGTGTTCTTCTACTGGGTCGAGAGCTTCATCATCGACCTCGAGGCGCTGCAGCCGATCATTCTCGGGCTCGCCGCCGCCGCGGCGCCCCTCACGCTGCTGTTCCCCGGCCGCGCGCCGCTGTCCACGGCGCCGGGGTTCTGGCTGCACCTGACGCTGGTGGTCCTGTCCTCGGGCATCCTCACCGTCGCCATGCTGCACGCCGTGCTCACGGCGCTGGTCGAGCGGCTGCTGCACCGTGCGCACGGCGACAACAGCGCCGCGCCCGGCGGCGTGCTGCCGGCGCCGCTCGCGAAACTGCCGCCGCTGCTCACCATGGAGCGGCTGCTGTTCCTGCTCATCGGCCTGGGCTTCGCTCTGCTGACCCTGACGCTGATCACGGGCATGACCCTGTCGGAGTCGCTGTTCGGGCACGCGCTGCGATTCACGCACGAGACGCTGTTCGCCGTCATCGCCTGGATCGTGTTCGGCGTGCTGCTCGCGGGCCGCCTGGTCTACGGCTGGCGCGGACGCGTCGCCATGCGCTGGGCGCTCGCCGGGTTCCTGATGGTGCTGCTCGCCGGCGTCGGCAGCCGTTTCGTCCTGGAAGTGATCCTCGGGCGCAGCTAGTGTTCGGCGTCTCCCTGACCTGGCAATTCACCGGGCTCGTCGTGCTGCTCGGCATTTCCGGGTTCTTCTCGATCGCCGAGACCAGCATGATGGCGGTCAACCGCTACCGCTTGCGGCACCTCGTGTCGCAGGGCCACCGCGGCGCGGTGAAGGCGGAAGCGCTGCTGAAGCGCACGGACCGCGTGCTGGGCGCAATCCTGCTGAGCAACACCCTGGTCAACGCGGCGGCCACCACGCTCGTGACCGTGATCGCGATCCAGCTGTTCGGCGACAGCGAATTCGTGCTCCTCGCCAGCACCGTCACGATCACGTTCCTGATCCTGGTATTCGCGGAAATCACGCCGAAGGTGATCGGCGCGACCTATCCCGAGCGCATCGCGCTGCCGCTCGCGCACATGCTGGGGCCCATCCAGGTGCTGGTGCAGCCGGGGGTGTGGTTCGTCAACCTGTTCGTGCGGCCGTTGCTGTACTTCGCGCGCATCCGCTCCGGGGAGACCACGGAGATCCAGAAGCTGTCGCCGGAGGAAATCCGCACGCTGGTGCTGGAGTCGTCCAGCTTCATGCCGAAGAAGCACATTTCCATCCTGCTCAACCTGTTCGACCTCGGCAACGTGAGCGTGCAGGACATCATGCTGCCGCGCGCGCGCATCGAGTCCGTCAGGCTGGACGAGGAAATGGAGACCGTCGCCCGGCAGCTGGCCACCAGCTATCACATGCGGCTGCCCGTGTTTCGCGATTCGCGGGGCGACGTGGTCGGGATCCTGCACCTGCGCAAGGTGCTCGCGCCGCTGCTCGCGGGCACGCTGAACAGGGCGGAGATCGAGTCGCTGCTCACGCCGCCTTACTTCGTTCCGGCCTCGACGCCGGTTCTTGCCCAGCTGCAGTACTTCCAGGAAAACCGCGAGCGCATCGCGCTGGTGGTGGACGAGTACGGCGAGCTGATGGGGCTGGTCACGCTGGAGGACATCATCGAGGAGATCATCGGCAAGTTCACCACCTCGGTGCCGGCGGCGGCCCACGCGCTCGTCTGGGGCGAAGACGGCAGCGCCATGGCCGACGGCGCGACGCCGGTGCGCGAGGTGAACCGCGCGCTCGGCCTGGAGCTCCCGACCGAGGGTCCGAAGACCCTGAACGGCCTCATCCTGGAGCATCTGCGCGACATCCCCGAGGCCGACGTGTCGATCAAGATCGGCGACGTGCCGATCGAGATCGTGCACGCGCAAGGCCGCAGCGTGAAATCCGTGCGGATTTTCCGCCCGCCGGCGCCGCTGGCGGCGGCCTCCGATGGGCATTGAAAGGCAACGTCAGGAATGCCCCAAAATCATGGCGGGTCAGCGGCTTAGGCGCGAAACCTGAGGCTTTACAAAACACTGGCCGCAAGGCATCATCGCCGCTCAGTCCTGCAGCCACGGCACTGAAATTTCAGGGAGCACGCGATGGCAACGGCAGCTGCGGTGAAAGCCGGCGGGCCCAAGGAGTTCAACTTCCTCTGGGAAGGCCGCGACAAGGGCGGCAAGGTGATCCGCGGCGAGCTGCGCTCGGTGAGCGAGGCGGCCGTCAACGCGACGCTGCGCCGCCAGGGCATCATCGTGCAGAAGGTCAAGAGGCAGAAGTACGGCCGCGGCGGCAAGGTTACCGACAAGGACATCACGCTGTTCACGCGCCAGCTCGCCACCATGATGAAGGCGGGCGTACCGCTGCTGCAGTCCTTCGATATCGTCGGCAAGGGCGCCTCCAATCCCGCGGTGGCACGCCTGCTGATGGAGGTCAAGACCGAGGTCGAGACCGGCTCCTCGCTGGCGGCGGCGTTTCGCAAGTACCCGCTGTATTTCGACGCCCTGTTCTGCAACCTGGTGGCGGCCGGCGAGCAGGCCGGCATTCTGGAGACGCTGCTGGACCGCCTCGCCACCTACAAGGAAAAGATCCTCGGCATCAAGTCGAAGATCAAGTCGGCGCTGTTCTACCCCATTGCCATCATCGTCGTCGCATTCGTCATTACCGCGGTGATCATGATTTTCGTCATCCCGGCGTTCAAGGAAGTGTTCACCAACTTCGGCGCCGACCTGCCGGCGCCGACGCTGATCGTCATCGGCATCTCGAACTGGTTCGTCGCCAACTGGTACATCATCTTTCCCGTGGTGATCGGCTCCGTCATCGGGTTCCTGGAGGCGTGGAAGCGCTCGCTGCCGGTGCAGGTCTTCATGGACCGCCTGATGCTGAAGCTGCCGGTATTCGGCGACCTGGTGCTGAAGTCGACGGTCGCGCGCTGGACGCGCACGCTCGCCACCATGTTCGCGGCGGGCGTGCCGCTGGTCGAGGCGCTGGACTCGGTGGGCGGGGCGTCCGGCAACAACGTCTACGTCACCGCCACCAAGAAGATCCAGGCCGAGGTGTCGACGGGCACGTCGCTCACCATGGCGATGCAGAACTCCGGCGTATTCCCCAACATGGTGCTGCAGATGTGCTCGATCGGCGAGGAAACGGGCGCCCTCGACGCCATGCTCAGCAAGGTGGCCGATTTCTACGAGGCCGAGGTGGACGACGCGGTCGAGGCGCTCTCGTCGCTCATGGAGCCCATGATCATGGTGGTCCTCGGCACGTTGATCGGCGGCATGGTGATCGCCATGTATCTGCCGATCTTCAAAATGGGCCAAGTCGTCTAGATGGCGGCATTCGGCTGGCTGGCCCAGCCTGAGGTCCTGCCCTGGGTGGCGCTCGCCCTGGGCCTGTGCATCGGCTCGTTCCTGAACGTCGTCAATCACCGGCTGCCGAAGATGATGGAGCGCGAGTGGCGCGAGCAGTGCGCCGAGCTCGCGGCAACGCCGGCCGCGCCCAGCCCTGAAGGGCGCTACAACCTCCTCGTGCCGCGCTCGGCGTGTCCCGCCTGCGGCCACCGCATCACCGCCCTGCAAAACGTGCCGCTCGTCAGCTGGCTCGTATTGCGGGGCCGGTGCGCGGCGTGCGGCACGCGCATCGCGGCGCGCTATCCGGTCGTCGAGCTCGCCGCCGGCCTCATCGGCGCCTACGCCGCCTGGCGCTTCGGGCCGACGCCCGCCGCGCTCGGCGCCGCCGCGTTCGGCTGGGCCCTGCTGTCGCTGGCGGTCATCGATCTCGAAACCCAGCTGTTGCCGGACGACATCACGCTGCCGCTGCTGTGGGGCGGCTTGCTCGTCAACCTCGCCGGCGCTTTCGTGCCATTGCGCACGGCTGTGATCGGCGCCGTGGCCGGGTACCTTGCGCTGTGGCTCGTGTACTGGGCCTTCAAGCTTGCCACCGGCAAGGAGGGCATGGGACACGGCGATTTCAAGCTGCTCGCCGCCATCGGCGCATGGCTTGGCTGGCAGAAGCTGCCGTTGGTCATCCTGCTTTCCTCGGTGGTGGGCGCCGTTGTGGGCATTGCGCTCATCGTCCTTGCGCGCCGCGGCCGCGAGAAGCCGATACCCTTTGGGCCGTACCTCGCCGCCGCCGGACTGATCGCGTTGTTCTGGGGCGAGACCATCACGCGCCGCTGGCTGCCGATATTCGGTTGATGGCTTTCGTCGTGGGCCTCACGGGCGGCATCGGCAGCGGCAAGAGCGCCGCCGCCGAGGAATTCGCGCGGCTGGGGGCCGCCGTGGTCGATACCGACGCCATCGCGCACGAGCTCACGCGCGCCGGCGGCACGGCCATCGCGGCGCTGCGGCGCGGCTTCGGCGATCAATTCATCGACGCTGCGGGAGCCATGGACCGCGCGAAGGTGCGCGCGCTCGTGTTCTCCGACCCGGCCGCGAAGGCGCGACTGGAAAGCCTTCTGCACCCGCTGATCCGCGCCGAATCCGAGCGCCGCATCGCCGCCGCGCGCTCGCCCTACGTCGTGCACGTGGTGCCGCTGCTCGTCGAATCGCCGGACTACCGCGCTCGCGTGCAGCGCGTCCTGGTCATCGACTGCCCGCCGCAGGTGCAGGCCGAGCGCGTGCGGCGGCGCAGCGGACTCGCCGGCGCGGAGATCCAGCGCATCATCGACGCGCAGCTGCCCAGGGAAGCGCGCCTTGCCGCGGCGGACGACGTAATCGAGAATTCGGGGACCATTGACGCGCTGCACAAGCAGGTGCGCGAGCTGCACCTGCGCTACCTGGACATGGCGCGCGCTCCGGCGTGAATTTGTCATCGACGCGCAAATCACTCAGAATCCGCCAAACCTTCGCAGGGCGGCCGTGATCACTTACGAGTACCCGCTCAACGAGCGCATACGGACCTTGCTGCGACTGGAGGATCTGTTCGAGCGCTCGCGCCACTTCATCGCGCGCACCGATCCGCTCGATCATCACGTGGCGTTGCTGACGCTGTTCGAGATCCTGGAGGTCTCGAGCCGCGCCGACCTGAAGTCGGACCTGCTGCAGGAGCTGGAGCGCCAGAAGCAGGTGCTGCTGTCGTTCCGCAACAATCCGGATATCTCGGAGGAAGCGCTGGCGGGCGTGCTGCGCGATATCGAGCAGGCGGCGGCCGCGCTTTTTTCCATGACCGGAAAGATCGGCCAGTACATCCGCGAAAACGACTGGCTCATGTCCATCAAGCAGCGCACGGGAATCCCGGGCGGCGCCTGCGAGTTCGATCTGCCCTCGTACCACTTCTGGCTGCACCGGCCGGCGGAAGAGCGCATCGGCCAGCTCGCCGCCTGGACCGGCCCCCTGTTTCCGCTACGCGACGGCGCCGCGATCATCCTGCGCATCCTGCGCGAGTCGGGCAAGCCGCAGCGCCTGTCGGCGCCGCTCGGCACCTTCCAGCAGATGCTGGGCGGCAAGACCGCGCAGATGCTGCGCGTGCGCCTCGACCCGGCAGCCAACTGCGTGCCCGAGATCAGCGCCAACAAGTACGTACTCAACATCCGCTTCCTGACGCAGGCGAGCGAGGACCCCAAGCCGCGCGCCGCCGACTGGGACGTCGCCTTCGAGCTCACGTTTTGCAACCTGTAAGGACGGTCCCCTGCCCGCGCTGCGGCGCGCCGGCGCGCCTTTCCAGGGACAACGCCTGGCGGCCGTTCTGCAGCGAGCGCTGCCGGCTGATCGATCTCGGCGACTGGGCTGCGGAGAACTACCGCCTGCCGGAGAGCGGTGGCAAGCCCGCCGACGATCCGGACTAGGTCCAGGCGCCGCTGATCATCGCCACGCCGTGCGCACCTGCGCGCCAGGCGTCCACCAGATCGCTGCGCCGCATGCCGCCGATCGCGTAGACCGGCAGGCTCGCGCCGCGCGCGATGCGCGCAAAGCCTTCCCAGCCAAGCGGTACCGCGTCCGCATGCGACGCCGTCGGCTTCACCGGGCCGAGCACTGCGAAATCCAGCTCCAGCGCGGCGGCACGCGCGAGCTCGTCGGCGGTATGGCACGACGCCGCAACCAGGCCCGCCGGCCGCGCATCGAGTGCCATGAGCTGCGCGGCGGTGTAATGCACCCCGTCGCCGCCCGCCGGCGCGCCGCTCACGAGCACGCGCGCACCATGCCGGTGGGCGAGGGCTGTCACGTCGCGCACGAATGCGTCGCGATCCGGCAGCCCCCGGTCGCGCACCAGCAGGAGCTTCAGTCCGCCAGCGAGTCGGCCCGAGACGCGCTGCAGCATCTCCCGCCTGCCCCGGGCTTGCGCATCGGTGATCGCATACTCGTGCGGCAGCGCGAGCGCGGCGAGCACGGGCGCGTTCGCCGGCAGCATCGGCGCGGCGAGCGGCGCGCCGAATCGCTGCCAGGCGATCGCCTGCCGCTCCCGCGGGTGCGGATCGCCCTTCCAGGCCGTGACGCGGAAGAAGTTGAGCCTGACCGACGCGTGCGGATAGGTGTAGTCGCGCCTGAGCCACGGAAAGGCGTTGCAGGCCTCGATGCCGAGTTCCTCGTGCAACTCGCGCGCCAGGGCGCGCTCGGCGGCCTCGCCGGGCTCGATCTTGCCGCCCGGGAACTCCCAGTAGCCCGCGTAAACCTTGCCCGGCGGGCGCCGCGCCAGCAGAAAGGCGCCGTCGGCGCGCTGGATCACGGCCGCCGCGACCTCGAGCGCCACGCTACCTCTTTCCGGCGTGCTTGCCCGCCCAGTCGCGGGCGAACTGGTAGGCCACGCGGCCGCTGCGCGAGCCGCGCTGCAGCGACCACTGCAGCGCCTCCTCGCGCGCCGCCGCGGCTTCCCTGGGGCCGCACCCCATGGTCTTCAGCCAGTGCGCCACGATGTCCAGGTATTCGTCCTGGTCGAACGGATAGAACGAGACCCACAGGCCGAAGCGCTCCGAAAGGGAGATCTTCTCCTCGACCGTTTCTCCCGGATGGATCTCGTCGCCGATGTATTTCGTCTCGAGATTTTCCGCCATGTATTCGGGCATCAGATGGCGGCGGTTGGACGTGGCGTAGATGAGCAGATTGTCGGAGGTGGTGGAGATCGAGCCGTCGAGCGCGACCTTCAGGGCGATGTAGCCGTCCTCCGCCCCGTGGAACGTCAGGTCGTCGCAGAAGACGAGAAAGCGCTCGGGGCGCCCCGCCACCAGGTCGGTGATCGCGGGCAGGTCGACGAGGTCGTTCTTCTCCACTTCGATGAGGCGCAGGCCCTGCTTGTGGTACTTGTTGAGCAGTCCCTTGACGATGGAGGACTTGCCGGTGCCGCGCGCGCCGGTGAGCAGAACGTTGTTGGCCGGCCGGCCCTCGAGGAACTGGCGCGTGTTCTGCTCGACCTTCGCGATCTGGGCGCCGATGCCCTGCAGGTCCGAAAGGCGCATGCGGTGCACGTGGCGCACCGGCTGCAGCCAGCCGCGGGCATTCAACCCCGACGTCTTGCGCCAGCGGTACGCGATGCTGGCCGTCCAGTCGGTCGGCGGCGGCGCCGGCGGCAGCACGTGCGCGAGCTGCTCGAGGAGCTTCTCCAGGTCCTTGCTCACGATCGGTATTCCGCGTTGATCTTCACGTAGTCGTAGGACAGGTCGCAGGTCCACAGCGTCGCCGCCGCCTTGCCGCGGCGGAGCACGGCGCGCACCAGGAATTCCGGCTTCTTCATGGCCGTCGCCCCCTGCTCTTCGCGGTAGGCCGGATCGCGCCCCCCGCCGCGCGCAACGCGCACGGCGTCAATGTAAAGGTCCACTTTCGAGGTGTCGAGGCCGGCGACGCCCGCGTTGCCGATCGCCGCGAGGATGCGGCCGAGGTTCGGGTCGCCGGCGAAGAACGCCGTCTTCACCAGCGGCGAATGGGCGATGGCATAGGCGACCTTGCGGCACTCGGCCGCGCTGCGTCCGCCCTCCACGCGCACCGTGACGAACTTGGTCGCGCCTTCGCCGTCACGAACGATGGCCTGGGCCAGCACCTGAGCCACTTCCGCGACCGCGGCGCCGAGGGCGTCAACGTCCTTCTTCGATCTGGCCACCGGGCCTTTTCCGGTGGCCAGACATACGAACGCGTCGTTCGTCGACGTGTCCCCGTCTACGGTAATGGCGTTGAATGACCGATCGGCGGCCGATCTCGTGATGCGCTGGAGGACGGCCTTCGAGACCGCAGCATCCGTCGCCACGAAGCCGAGCATCGTCGCCATGTCGGGTCGGATCATGCCCGAACCCTTGGCGATGCCCGTCACGGTCGCTTCGCCGCTGGACAGGCGAGCCTTCCTCGAAACCGCCTTCGGCACCGTGTCCGTGGTCATGATCGCTTCGGCCGCCGAAGCCCAGTTACCGGCCCGCAGGTCGCCGACGGCTGCCGGCAGCCCCGCGACGATGCGCTCCACGGGCAACGGCTCCATGATCACGCCCGTCGAGAACGGCAGCACCTGCTGCGGGCGGCAGTCCAGGCGCGCAGCCACCGCCTCGCACACGGCGCGCGCGCGCCTCAGCCCGTCGCGCCCCGTACCGGCATTGGCGTTACCCGTGTTCACCACCAGCGCGCGCACTGCGTGGCGCAGGTGCGCCTTGGCGAGGACCACCGGCGCGGCGCAGAAGCGGTTCCGCGTGAACACGCCCGCCACCGCCGTGCCCGGGGCGAGGCGCACCACCAGCAGATCCTTGCGCCCGGGCTTGCGAATGCCGGCGCGCGCGACGCCGAGCTCGACGCCGTGAACGGCGTGCAGCTGCGCCGGGTCGGGCGCCGGCAGGTTCACCGCCATGCGCCTAGCTCAGCTTGCCGTGGCAGTGCTTGTACTTGCGCCCGGACCCGCACGGACAGGGGTCGTTGCGGCCGATCTTCTGCCCGGCGCGCGCCGGCTGCGGCTTCTGCGCCGGCGCATCCTCGCCGCCGAGGGCGGCATCGTAGTCCGCGTGCTGCAGGCGCACGTTCTCGACGTGCTGCGCGACGTCGGCCTGCGGCACCGCATCGCTGGCGCGGATTTCGACTGCCACCAGCGTGCGCGTCACCTCGAGCTTGACCGCCTCGATCATCGCGCCGAACAGCTCGAACGCCTCGCGCTTGTATTCCTGCTTCGGGTTCTTCTGCGCGTAGCCCCGCAGGTGGATGCCCTGGCGCAGGTGGTCGAGCGCCGCCAGGTGCTCGCGCCAGTGCGCATCGAGGATCTGCAGCGTCACGTAGCGCTCGTACTGGCGGAACGACGCCTCCGCGCCCGCAGGTATCTTGGCGTCGTAGCTTTCGTGCACTTTCCCGGTGATGCGCGCGAGCAGCGCCTCGTCGCCCAGGTCGGGCTCCCGCTCCAGCCAGTGCGCGACGGGCAGCTGCAGATTGAGCTCGGCCTTGAGCGCGCTCTCGAGCCCCTTCACATCCCACTGCTCCTCGACGCTGTCCTCGGGCACGAAGCTGCGGAACAGGTCGGCGACGACGCCGGTGCGCAGGCGCGCGATGGTCGCGGACACGTCCTGCGAATCGAGCAGCTCGTTGCGCAGCGCGTAGATCTCCTTGCGCTGGTCGTTGGCGACGTCGTCGTACTCCAGCAGCTGCTTGCGGATGTCGAAGTTGCGCGCCTCGACCTTGCGCTGCGCGCCCTCGATGGAGCGCGTCACCATGCCGTGCTCGATCGCCTCGCCCTCCGGCATGCGCAGCATCACCATGATCTTGTTGATGCGCTCGCCCGCGAAGATGCGCAGCAGCGGGTCCTCGAGCGACAGGTAAAAGCGCGAGCTGCCCGGGTCGCCCTGGCGCCCGGAACGCCCGCGCAGCTGGTTGTCCACGCGCCGCGACTCGTGGCGCTCGGTGCCGATGATGTGCAGCCCGCCTTCGCGGATCACGTGATCGTGCAGCTGCTGCCACTCGCCGCGCAGCTGCGCCGCGCGTGCCTTCTTCTCCTCCGGCGCCACCTTGTCGTCGGCTTCGATCAGCTCGACTTGCTTGTCCACGTTGCCGCCGAGGACGATGTCCGTGCCACGGCCCGCCATGTTGGTGGCAATGGTGACCATCTTCGGCCTGCCTGCCTGCGCGACGATTTCGGCTTCGCGCGCGTGCTGCTTGGCGTTCAGCACCTGGTGCGGCAGCTTGTCCTTCGTCAGCAGCCCCGACAGCAGCTCCGAGGCCTCGATGGACGTCGTGCCGACCAGCACCGGCTGGCCGCGCGTGTGGCAGTCCTTGATATCCTCGATGATCGCCGCGTGCTTTTCCTTGGCGGTGCGATACACGAGGTCGAGCCGGTCTTCACGGATCATCCGTTTGTCGGTCGGGATCACCACCGTTTCCAGGCCGTAGATCTCCTGGAACTCGTAGGCCTCGGTGTCCGCGGTGCCCGTCATGCCGGCGAGCTTGCGGTAAATGCGGAAATAATTCTGGAACGTGATTGAGGCGAGCGTCTGGTTCTCGTTCTGGATCGCCACCTTCTCCTTCGCTTCCACCGCCTGGTGCAGGCCGTCCGACCAGCGCCGGCCGTGCATCAGGCGGCCCGTGAACTCGTCGACGATGATGACCTCGCCGTCCTGCACCACGTAGTGCTGGTCGCGATGGAACAGGTTGTGCGCGCGCAGCGCGGCATGCAGATGGTGCACCAAGTTGATGTAGGCCGGCTCGTACAGGCTCGCGCCCTGCGGCAGCAGGCCGACGCGCGCCAGGACCTCTTCGGCCTTGGCGTGGCCGGCTTCGGAAAGCGAGATCTGGTGGTTCTTCTCGTCCACCCAGAAATCTCCCGCGCTGGTCTCGTCCTTCTGGCGCTTGAGCAGCGGCGCAACCTCGTTCATGCGCGCGTAGACCTCGGTGCGGTCATCGGCCTGGCCGGAAATGATCAGCGGCGTGCGCGCCTCGTCGATGAGGATCGAGTCCACCTCGTCGACGATGGCGTAGCGCAGGCGGCGCTGCGAACGCTCCTCGGCGCGCATCGCCATGTTGTCGCGCAGGTAATCGAAGCCGAACTCGTTGTTGGTGCCGTACGTGATGTCGGCAGCGTACGCGGCGCGCTTTTCCTCGGGCTCCATCTGCGGGACGTTGACGCCCACGCCGAGGCCGAGGAAGCCGTAGATCTTGCCCATCCAGTCGGCGTCGCGCCGGGCGAGGTAGTCGTTGACGGTGACGATGTGCACGCCGTGACCGGCGAGCGCATTGAGATAGGCGGGCAGCGTTGCCACCAGGGTCTTGCCCTCGCCGGTCTTCATCTCGGCGATCTTGCCGTCGTGCAGCACCATGCCGCCGATCAGCTGCACGTCGAAGTGGCGCATGCGCAGCGTGCGCCGCGACGCCTCGCGCACCACGGCAAACGCTTCGGGCAGAAGCTCTTCGAGCCCGTCGCTCTCCGCGACCTCCCGCTCTCCCTCGGGCGCCGCGGCAATGCGCTCGCCCAGCCGTCCGCGGAATTCGCCGGTCTTCGCGCGCAGGGCTTCGTCGGACAAGGCGGCAATGCCCTGCTCGAGCGCATTGATGCGCGCCACGACGCGCGAGTACTGCTTCAGCAGCCGCTCGTTCCGGCTGCCGAAGATCTTGGTGAGGACATTGGCCATCGGCGAATTCGCCGTCCAAGCGGCGGACGCGCGAAAATACTCTTCAAACTCAAAATTTTAGCACGCCGGGGCGGCCGCCCCGGGGCGATTCAGCGGCCCGCGCGCGCGGTCTGTTGCGAGCCCTGCTGATGCTGCAGGACGAAGCGCGCCGGATTCTGCGCCACGCCCTTGTAACGCACCTCGAAATGCAGGTGCGGCCCGGTCGAGCGTCCCGTCGAGCCGCTCAACCCGATGCGGTGCCCGCGCTGCACGATGTCGCCCTCCTTGACCAGCAGCTTCGACAGGTGCGCATAGCGCGTCAGCAGATCGTTGCCATGGTCGATGTCGACCACGTTGCCATATTGCGGATGGAAGCCGGCGAAGATCACCACGCCGCCCGCCGCCGCGACGACGGGCGATCCCATGTCCGCCAGGAAATCGATCCCCTCGTGCATCGCCTGCATGCCCGTGAATGGGTCGATGCGCATGCCGAAACCCGAGGCGTTGAAGGGCGCGCTCACCGGCATCATGGTCGGGATCAGCTTCTTCTTCACCGCCTGATCGAACAGCTGCGCTTCCAGTACGCCGAGCATGTCGGTGCGGTTCTCCATCTGCCGCGAGACCGTGTAGAGCTTTTCGCCGAACTCGGCGAGCGACAGGTTCTGCGGCGGCAGCGCCGTCGGCTGCGCCCCGCCCAGTCCCGGCGCCTCGCTGAAGCGGAACTCCTGCGGGCGGATCCCCGCCATGCTCGACAAGCGGTCGCCGAGGGCATCCAGGCGCGTCAGCTGCGCCTGCATCTCGCCCAGCCTCACGGCCATGGCGTTGAGGTTCTGCTGCACGAACTGGCGCGCGCGTTCGGCCTCGCCCTTCTGGGACGAGAGCACCAGCTCCTGCACCAGCGGCACCTTGATGTCCGTCGCGAACCGGAACGTGATCCAGTAAAGGCCCGCGGTCATCGCGAGCAGCAGCACCAGGGCGGCGAACAGCGACGCCACCAGATGGCGCGTCGACACGTTCAGCGTCCTGGTTTTGGCCAGACGGTCAGGGATTACGATAATCTGCACCCGGCACTCCCTTTGCCCGAACTCCCTTGCTGCCTTCGAAAGCCGACCGCTACCTGACCCAAGACGCGAACCTGGAACGCGTCGTCGCCAAGGCGAGCCAACTGCGCGTGCTCGCCCGGGCGTGCACCGATTTTCTCCCTCCCGCGATCGCGCGCCAAATGCGCGCCGTCAACCTCCGGGACGGCGAACTCTCGCTGCTTGCCGCGAACCCGGCGGCGGCCGCAAAGCTGAAATTGGTCGCCGAGAGCCTGCGTAAGTTCTTGTTACAACAGGGAACGAAGGTTAATTCAGTTTCTGTGAGGGTGCAACCAACTCGGTCACATGCGCCCGCCCCGTCTGCACCCAGGTCCGTTGTCCTATCGGAGGTCGGAAAGACTGAATTATCAGCCCTTTACGAGCGACTCGGCGCCGCCTCTCCCCTTCGCCGCGCACTGGGCATCCTGCTCGAGCACCAGGGCGTCAGAACTCGCCCGCCAGGCGTTGCGCGAAAATCAGCAGCAGGACGAAGGCGAACAGGAAAACCCCGTACTTGAAGATGCGCCAGCCATGGCGCAGGTAGCGGCGCTCGCCGCTCAGCAGGTACATGACGACACAGCCGCCGAGCGCCACCGCGACGAGCAGCCCGAGGACACGCGCCAGCAGCACCTAGACGAACTGCCGGACCAGGCCGGCGACGCCGGCCGGCGCCTGATCGGCATGCTCGAAGCTCGCCATCTCCCAGGCGGCGGTGTCTGCCACCAGCTCGCGCAGCAGCCTGTTGTTGAGCGCGTGTCCCGACTTGTGCGCCGAGAACGCCCCGAGGAGCGGACGGCCGAGCAGGTACAGGTCGCCGATCGCGTCCAGCACCTTGTGGCGTATGAATTCGTCGGCGAAACGCAGGCCTTCGGCGTTCAACAGGCGGTACTCGTCCAGCACGAGGGCGTTGTCGAGGCCGCCGCCCAGCGCGAGGCCGTCCTCGCGCAGCTGCTCGACGTCGTGCATGAAGCCGAACGTGCGCGCGCGCGCGATCTCCTTGAGGTAGGAGGTCTCGGCGAAGTCCACGCTCACCGATTGGCGCGTCTTGTCGATCACCGGATGATTGAAGACGATGGAAAACGCGAGGCGCAGCCCTTCATAGGGCTCGAGGCGCGCCCACTTGTCGCCGTCGCGCACTTCGACGGTGCGCTTCACGCGCAGGAAGCGCTTGGGCGCCGCCTGCTCCTCGAGACCGGCCTGCTGCAGGAGCAGCGCGAAGGGCGCCGCGCTGCCGTCCATGATCGGCACTTCCGGGCCGTCGAGATCCACGTAGGCGTTGTCCACGCCGAGGCCGGCGAGCGCCGACATCAGGTGCTCGACCGTGTAGACCTTGACATCCTGGTGCACGAGGCACGATGAGAGACGCGTCTCGCCGACGCGATCGGCGCGCGCCGGAATGTCCACGGGGGCGGCGAGATCGACGCGGCGAAAGACGATACCGGTATCGGGCTGCGCCGGGCGCAGCGTCATGTTGACCTTCTGACCGGTATGCAGACCCACGCCCTTGGCGCGGATCAGGGACTTCAACGTGCGTTGCTTGAGCATGCCTAACTTCTTGAGGCGACAACGGATTCTAACAGACGAGCACGGCGGAGCGCCTCCGGCAAGGAGGAAATATTCGGCGCTCCGCCGTTTTTGCCGGGGCGGACCCCGGCTAGTCGGCCTGCTTGCGCAAGAACGCCGGGATGTCGTACTTGTCCACGCCGCTCTGCTGCAGCGCTTCGACCGTCGAGGCCCGGTTGCGACGGATCACGGCCGGGACGGAGTCGAGCTGCTGGTAGTCGACCGCTGCGGACGCCCCCAGCGGCTGATCGTCGGTGCCCGTTTTCTGCGACACCACCAGCTGCGGCCTGCCCTGGCGCGCCATCAGCGGCGCGCCCAGTCCGGTTGCCACCACCGTGACGCGCAGATTGTCGGTGAGGCCGTCGTCATAGACACCACCGTAGATGATGGTCGCGTCCTCCGCCGCAAAGGCGCGGATGGTGTTCATCACCTCCTTGGTCTCGCGCAGCTTGAGGCTCGTGCGCGAGGCGCTGATGTTGACCAGCACGCCGCGCGCGCCCGCGAGATTCACGCCCTCGAGCAGCGGGCAGGCCACCGCCTGCTCGGCGGCGATGCGCGCGCGGTCGACGCCGGCAGCGGTCGCCGAGCCCATCATGGCCATGCCCTGCTCGCACATCACGGTGCGCACGTCCTGGAAGTCCACGTTCACCAGTCCCGGCTGGTTGATGATCTCGGCGATGCCGGCGACGGCATCGTTCAGCACATCGTCGGCGGCCCGGAAAGCCTCCTCCTGCGTTACGTCCTCACCGAGCACTTCCTCGAGCTTGTCGTTGAGGATGACGATCAGCGAGTCGACGTGCGACGCGAGCTCGGCCAGGCCCTGCTCGGCGATCTTCATGCGCTTCGAGCCCTCGAACGAGAACGGCTTGGTGACGACCGCCACGGTCAGAATGCCGAGCGAGCGCGCCACCTCAGCGATCACCGGCCCGGCGCCGGTGCCCGTGCCGCCGCCCATGCCGGCGGTGATGAACACCATGTGCG
>Ga0210114_1000040_pt1 | contig 29124 bp, 30 predicted proteins | sample MayberryNW_TuleA_FD_185524 | JGI IMG/M metagenome (GOLD analysis project Ga0210114, IMG submission 185524) | Wetland microbial communities from San Francisco Bay, California, USA, that impact long-term carbon sequestration - MayberryNW_TuleA_D2... | ecosystem: Environmental > Aquatic > Marine >...
ATTCGAAGGCCTCAATGTCTCGTCATTTCCGCAAAAGAAGAAGCGCGGAAATGACGAGATCGGACAAAAGCACGAAGCGACGAATTTCGGACTCAGGACGCTAGGCGACGTAACCCATATTGCGCGTCGCCGGCAGCGTGAAGTAGAAGGTCGCGCCGTGGCCGCGCGCCGATTCCACCCACAGGCGCCCGCCGTGCCGCTGCACGATGGCGCGGCAGCCGGGCAGCTCGCGCGCGCCGCTGAAGGCGCTGAACACCGTGCGGTGGTCGCGCGCATCGATGCCGTCGCCGTTGTCGCGCACCGAGAACAGCCATTCCCGGCCCACCGGGCGCGCCGAGACGTGGATGATGGGGGCTTCCGCGCCGCGCCGGCGCGACGCGTTGCCGACGAGCACGCGGAACACGCGCTCGAGCTGGCGCCGGTCGGCGCGCACCCGCGGCAGCGACCCGCCGTGCACCGCGGCGCCCGCGGCGTCGAGCTGCGGCCGCAGGCCGGCGAGCGCGCTCGCCAGCACCTCGTCGCACTCGATCTGGCGCGGCAGCCGCGGCGCGAGCGCGGCGCCGGCGAACGCCCACAGCGCCGCGGCCACCCGGTGCAGCTCGCGCAAACCGCCGCCCTCGTTCATGGCTTGCATTGTTTCATTCCCGGCGCTGCTATATTGGGACATGGACAATGTTTCACTCGACGACATCCGCGCGGCCGCCGCGCGCATCGCCGGCGCAGTGGAGCGTACGCCCTGCCTGCACAGCCGCACGCTGTCGCGCCTCGCCGGCTGCGAATTGTGGCTCAAGTTCGAGAACCTGCAATTCACCGCCTCGTTCAAGGAGCGCGGCGCGCTGAACCGGCTGCTGCAGCTCGGCGCCGCGGAGCGCGCGCGCGGCGTCATCGCCATGAGCGCCGGCAACCATGCGCAGGGCGTCGCCTACCATGCGGCGCGGCTCGGCATCCGCGCGGTGATCGTCATGCCGCGCGGCACGCCCAACAACAAGATCTCGAGCACGCGCGTGCACGGCGCCGAGGTGGTGCTGGAAGGCGATAGCCTGTCCGAGGCCGGCGCGCACGCGCGCGAGCTCGCGGCGCGCGAGGGCTACACGTTCGTGCATCCCTACGACGACGCCGCGGTGATCGCCGGCCAGGGCACGGTCGGCCTCGAGATGCTGGAAGACATCCCCGGCCTCGAGATGCTGGTCGTGCCGGTGGGCGGCGGCGGCCTCGCTTCGGGCATCGCCGTCGCGGCGAAGGCGCTGCGCCCCGAGGTGCACGTGTTCGGCGTCGAATCGAAGTCCTGGAGCGCCATGTTCCAGCGCCTGCACGGCCTGCCGGTCGAGGTGGGCGGCGACACCATCGCGGAAGGGATCGCGGTGCGCGAGGTGAGCGCGCTGACGCTGGAGATCTGCAAGCGCTGCCTGGACGAGGTGCTGCGGGTCGACGAGGAGATCATCGAGCGCGCCATCGTCGCGCTGATCGAGATCGAGAAGACCGTGGCCGAGGGCGCGGGCGCCGCCGGGCTCGCCGCCGTGCTCGCGCACCCGCAGCGCTTCGCCGGGCGGTGCGTCGGCATCCCGATCTGCGGCGGCAACATCGACTCGCGCGTGCTCTCCGCGGTGCTGATGCGCGGGCTGGTGCGGGACGGCCGCCTGGTGCGCATGCGCGTCGTGATGCCCGACCTCTCCGGCAGCCTCGCCAGGGTGGCGGCGCTGATCGGCGAGGCGGGCGGCAACATCGTCGAGGTGCAGCACCAGCGCGTGTTCGGCACCGCCTCGGTGCGCACGCCCGAGGTCGAGTTCGTCATCGAGACGCGCGACCGCGAGCACACGCACGCGATCGTCGCGCATCTCGAGGCGCACGGCGCCAGGGCGCGGCTCGACGCCTAGGGCGTGGGCTCCGAGATCTCGACCAGGTTGAGGTCCGGGTCGCGCACGTAGACCGAGCGAATCCGGCCGGTCGCGCCCGTCTTCATCACCGGGCCTTCGAGGATCGGCACATTTGCCGACTTCAGCTTCGCCATCACCTGCTCGAGCGGCACCGAGGCGATGAAGCAAAGATCCAGCGTGCCCGGCGCGGCGACGTGCGCGCGCGGCGTGAACTCCCTGCCCCACTCGTGCAAATTGATCTTCTGGTTGCCGAACTTGAGCGCCTGCCGGGTCTCCGTGGGCGTGCGGAACGACTCCAGCGTCATCCCCAGCACGTCGCGGTAGAAGCGAATGCACCCCTCGAGATCGCGGGTGGTGAGGACGATGTGGTCGATGTGGTCGATCATAAAGGGGGACAGTCACCATTTTTCTCATTTGCGAATGAAGTGCAGATGAGAAAAATGGTGACTGTCCCTATTTGAGCTTCAGCATGCGGAGCGGGTTGTACTCGATGACGCTCGCGCCGCGCTGGTTCTTGACCTTGTTGGCGAAGCGCACGAGGCCGCGGTCGCCCTTCGAGGTCAGGCGGCATTCGGTCACCTCGACTTCGACATGGATGGTGTCGCCGACCACCGTCGGCGCCTTGACGTCGAGCGTGGCGTTGAGGAAGGCGAGCCCCGTGTCCTGCATCGACGGCAGCAGCAGGCCCTCGGCGAACGAATAGACGAGCGCCGCGGGCACCGGCCGGCCCTTGATGGCGCGGCCGGCATCGTCCGCCACGGCGAACAGCTCCTCGGTGAGCCAGGTGAGGTTGACGAAATTCGCGAGGTCCGCCTCCGCGATCGTGCGCCGGTGGGTGCGAAAGCGCATACCGACCTTCAGGTCCTCGTAGGCGAGGCCGCGCCCGATCGGGTGGAGAGCGTCGGTCATGCTTCAGAAGATCGTGTAGGCGCCGTCGATGACGAAGTGGTCGCCCGTATGGTAGCCGCTCGCGTCGCTCATCAGGTACACGGCGATGCCGGCGAAATCCTCCTTCGTGCCCCAGCGCCGCAGCGGGATGCGCGGCAGCACCGCGGCCGAGAACTTCGCGTCGCCGATGGCCGCGGCCGTCATGTCGGACTCGATCCAGCCCGGCAGGATGGAATTGGCGGTGACCTTGAAGCGCGCCATCTCCACGGCGAGCGCGCGGATCATGGTGAGCATCGCGCCCTTGGTCGCGGCGTAGCTCGAGGCGCGCGCAGCGCCGTGGATGGCGGCGCTGCTCGCCATGCCGACGAGGCGCCCGCCCGCATCGCCCACCTTCGCGCGCGCGGTCATGTGGCGCGCGGCCGCCCGCAGGGTGAAAAACGCGCCGTCGAGGTTCACCTGCATGACGCGCCGCCACTCCTTCGTCGCGAGCTCGGCGAGCGGCGCGCGCGCCTGGCTGACGCCGGCGTTGGCGAAGCAGCCGTCCACGCGGCCCATCGCCTTTACGGCCGCGGCAAAGCTTTCCTCCACCTGCGCCTCGTCGGACACGTCGCAGCGCTGCGCGAGTACGCGCCGGCCGTGCTTCCTCAGCGTCTTCTCCGCGGCCGCGGTCTTGTCCGGGTTGGAGCCCCAGATCACCAGGTCCGCGCCGGCCGCGGCGAGACCCTCGGCCATGCCGAGGCCGATGCCGCCGTTGCCGCCGGTGACGAGCGCGACCTTGCCCGCGAGGTCGAAGGCGCTCATTTCTTCTCGAAGTGCGACCTCGCCTTGTTGAACGCCTCCTGCATGTTCTTCCAGGCCTCCTCGGTGCCGCGCATCATGTCCTGCCACGCGTCGAGCGACGCGTTCTGCAGCAGCTTCATCTGGTACAGCGCCTCGTCGCGGCGGCCGTTGACGGCCGCGAGCTGCTTCTCGTACTCGGCCTTCATGTGCGACTGCGCCGCCTTCGCCTTCGCCTCCCATTTGGCGGCCTCGGCGTTCCACTGCTCGAGCTGCGTCTTGAGCTTCTGCACGTATTCGTCGCGGTTCGTCATGCCGACCTCCTGTGCGGAACGAGCGTCGATTTTAGCCATAATGCCCGGGATGTTCTTCCCCGGCTTCACGCTCGAGCACATCGCCGTGGCCGCCGGCGCCCTGCGCCTGCGCCGCGGCGGCTCCGGCCCGCCGCTGCTGCTGCTGCACGGCAACCCGCAGACGCACGCCATGTGGCACAAGGTCGCGCCCGAGCTCGCGAAGCGCTACAGCGTCTACTGCCCCGACCTGCGCGGCTACGGCGGCTCGTTCAAGCCGCCGCCGACGGCGGATCACGCGCCCTACGCCAAGCGCGAGATGGCGAAGGACATGGCCGAGCTGATGGCGCACCTCGGCCACGAGACATTCCTGGTCGCCGCGCACGACCGCGGCGCGCGCGTCGCGCACCGCCTCGCCCTCGACCATCCGCAGCGGGTGCGCAAGCTCGCGCTGATGGACATCGTGCCGACGCTCGAGCACTTCGAGCGCACCGACATGGCGATGGCGATGGGCTACTACCACTGGTTCTGGTTCGCGCAGCCGCACCCGTTTCCCGAGAGCCTGATCAGCGCTGCGCCCGACGCCTGGTGGCGCGCGCATACCTCGCGCGAGCCCAGGCCCCCGGATTTCTTCGACCGCGAGGCGCTCGCCGACTACCTGAGCGCGATCCACGACCCGCGCATGATCGAGGGCATGTGCGAGGACTACCGCGCGGCGGCGACCCTCGACCTCGAGCACGACCGCGCGAGCCGCGCCGCGGGCGAGAAGATCCGCTGCCCGCTGCTCGTGCTCTGGGGGAAGAAGGCGAGGATCGAGGCGTGGTACGACGCGCTCGCGATCTGGAAGCAGTACTGCAGCGCGCAGGTCAGCGGCCGCCCGGTCGACTCGGGCCACTACCTCGCCGAAGAGGCGCCCGGCGAGGTGCTGGCGCAGCTCGGGGAATTCTTCTCAGGTTGAGGCAAGCAGCAGGCCCAGCGCGACGGCCGCCGGCGCCGCCTGCACCCAGAGGATTCTGCGGCTCACGCTCCACGCGCCGTAGGCGCCGGCGACGATGACGCAGCCGAGGAAGAACAGCTTGAACGGCTGCGAGCCGGCGATGAGGCCCCAGGCGAGCCCCGCCGCCAGAAAGCCGTTGTACAGGCCCTGGTTCGCGGCGAGCACGCGGGTCGCCTCGGCCTTCTCGGGCGAGTTGCGGAACGTCCTCAGCCCGAGCGGCTTCGTCCACAGGAACATCTCGAGGACGAGGAACCAGAGATGCAGAAGCGCCACGAGGGCGGTGGCGATGTCGGCGAGCAGGCCCATGGCCCGGGAGTGTAGTGCGGGCGGGCGCTCGGCGCCCGCTGTCAAAAAAAAAGCCCCCGCCGGAGGCGGGGGCCTTATCGCGTTGCGGAACCGCTACTTCTGCTTCTTCGGCACCTGGAGGACCCTGAGCACCCCGTGGCCCTCGAACGGATTGCCGCCGATGGTTCCCTTGAGGATACCTTCCGTATTTTCCGGCCCGAAGCCGCTCGCCTGGCTGTCGAAGTGGCACACGAGGTCGAGCTTGTCGTCCTTGTTCACGTACTGACCGCCCCAGTTGCACTTGCGGAAGCTATCCTCGTCGCCGGTCGCGCCGAAGGTGAGCGAGTCCCTGTCGACCTTGAGCGCGTCGAACCCATCGCTGGAGAGGAGCGCCACGGGCAGGTTCCCTTTCGACTTCGGGTTGAACGGGGCCCAGTCGTAGCTTCCCGGCTTGATGGCGATGCTGATCGGCTGCACCAGCGGCGCGGCCGGGGCCGGCGGCGCGGGCGGCGCGGGCGGCGCCTCAGCCGGCATCTCCGAGGCGCCCGTGACGATGAGCAGGTACTCACCGTTGGAGGTAGGCATCACGCTGGTGTCGACATTCACGCCGTCGGTCACGACCACCGGGTCGGCGGTCACGGCGACGATGTAGATCCCGTCCGCCGGCACCAGGAAATTCAGGATGCAGGCGTCCTTGTTGCTCATCGAGCCCATGTCCACCCCGGAAGCGCACGCCGTCGCCTGCCGCAGGACCGGGTAGGCGTCCTTGTCGGGCCCGAGAATGGTGAGCGTGGTGTCTACGCAGCGAGGAGGTCCGAATACGTTGCAGTCGGTCTTCTTGATCCCGTTGTCGATATCGATCGTCAGCAGGTCGTCCTTTCGCGCAAAGAACGAGTACAGGTCCACGTCTTGGATTGGGGGAAGATAGTACTCGCTGACCCCGATCACGCCCTTGACGGACATCGTGCCGTCCGCGGCGCGCACCAGCGGCTGCGCATCGCTATAGCTCGACGTCTCGATTTCATCGATCGCCTGCGCGACCGCGGCCGTGCCGTACACCGCCAGCAAGGCGCCTGCCACCACCCAGAACATGCCTCTGATCTTTTTCATGGCGTTCTCCTACCCTTGTGCGAAATGTCACACGCCCTCTGTCGGGCATGCGCAACGACTGTAGCCGCGCGCCGCGCAAGCGCGCAGGTAAGAATCCGCAAGGCAGTTTCAAATTCTTTAAACCGTGTCAGGACGCACGTTCCGTGCGGTGAAAAATCACGCCCGGACGGGCGCCCTCAGTACGACTTCGGCAGGCCCAGGACGCGCTCGGCGATGTAGCACAGGATCATCTGCGGCGAGACCGGCGCGATGCGCCCCACGAGCGACTCGCGCAGGTATCTCTCCACGTGATACTCCTTGGCGTAGCCGAAGCCGCCGTGCGTCATGACCGCCTGCTGGCAGGCGTCGAAGCAGGCCTCGGCGGCGAGGTACTTCGAAGCGTTCGCCTCCGCGCCGCAGGGCTTTCCCCGGTCATAGAGCCACGCCGCCTTGAACACCATGAGGTTCGCCGCCTCGAGCGCCATCCATTTCTCGGCGAGCGGGTGCTGGATCGCCTGGTTCTTGCCGATCGGGCGGTCGAAGACGATGCGCTCGTTCGCGTACTTCGCCGCGCGCGCCACGGCGCAGCGCCCGAGGCCCACGCACTCGGCGGCGATCAGGATCCTCTCCGGGTTCATGCCGTGCAGGATGTACTCGAAGCCCTTGCCCTCCTCGCCGATGCGGTCTTCTTCCGGCACCGGCAGGCCGTCGAAGAACACCTGGTTCGAATCGACCGCCTTGCGGCCCATCTTCTCGATCTCGCGCACCTCGATGTACTTGCGGTCGAAGTCCGTATAGAAGAGCGTGAGGCCGGCCTCGGCCTGCGTCAGCACGAGCACCTTCTCGGCGACCTGCGCTGTGGAGATCCAGACCTTCTGCCCCGAGACCAGGTAGCGCTTGCCGTCGCGCTTCGCGAACGCCTTGATCTTGCGCGTGTTGAGGCCCGTGTTGGGCTCGGTGACGGCGAAGCAGGCGCGTTCCCTGCCCGCGATCAGGCCCGGCAGCATGCGCTTTTTCTGCGCGTCGGTGCCGAACACGACCACCGGGTTGAGGCCGAAGATGTTCATGTGCACGGCGGAGGCCCCGGAAAAGCCCGCGCCCGACTCGGCGATCGCCTGCATCATCACCGCGGCCTCGGTGATGCCGAGGCCCGAGCCGCCGTGGGCCTCCGGCATGGCGATGCCGAGCCAGCCGTCCTGCGCGAGCGCCTGGTGCAGCTCGGCCGGGAAGCCGCCTTCCTTGTCCCTCTTCAGCCAGTACTCGTCGGGAAAGCGCGCGCAGATGCGCTCGATCGCCTCGCGGATCGCGTCCTGCTCCTCGGAAAAGGCGAAATCCATCCTAGGCCGTGCGCCGCGCGGGGTGTTCCTCGTAGGGCGGGGCGTAGATCACCATGACCTTCACCCGCGCGCTCGTCGCGGTGAAGACATGCGGCACGTCGGCGGGAAAGAAGCACGCTTCGCCCGGCCGCAGCTCGAAGGCCTCGCCGCCGACCTCGACGTGCGCGCTGCCTTCGAGCAGGTAGCACGCCTGCTCGATGCCCGGATGCGCATGCGGCAGCGCGCCCTTGCCGCGCTCGATCTCGCCGATCAGCACTTCCATCTGCTTCGCGCCGACGGTCTCGCGGCCGATGAGGCGGAAATTGCGCGTGCCCGTGTGGTTGGCGGGCGAATACGGCTCGACGTCCTGCGGGCGGACCTGGTAGCGCGAGCGCGCCATCAGCGCCGCTCGATCCAGTTGTGCTGCGCGATGCCGCCGTCCACCGCGATGGTCGCGCCCGTGACGTAGGCGCCGAAGCGCTCCGAGAGCACGGCGAGCGCCATCGCCGCGACGTCGGCCGGCGTGCCGAAGCGGCCCATCGGGATGGTGGCGAGCAGCCCCGGGTTCTTCGACGCGTCGAAGCCGCCCCCCGGGATCGCGCCCGGCGCGATGGCGTTCACGCGGATGCCGTCCCTGCCGAGCGCGCGCGCGAACTCGCGCACCAGCATCGTCTGCCCGGCCTTGGCGGCGCTGTAGTGCGGGAGGTTCCTTGGCGCGTAGGCATGGAGCGAGGTGACGTAGAGCATGCGTCCGCGGATCTTCTGCTCGCGCATGTGGCGGCCGAGCGCCTGGCCGAGCAGGAAGCCGGCGTTCAGGTTCACCTCCTGCATCGCGCGCCAGGTCTCTTCGCTCACTTCGAGCACCGTGTCCTCCTCGTGCCGCCGCGGGCTCGCGCTGTGCACGAAGATCGATACCTTGCCGAGCCTGGCGATCGCCTCGGCCGCCAGGCGCTTCGCCGCGCCCGGCTTCGACAGATCGACATCCAGGTCCGCGCCCTTCAGGTCGGCGCCGAGCACGCGCGCGCCCTCGGCGCGCAGCGCCTCGGCGATGCCGCGGCCGATGCCGTTCGCGGCGCCGGTGACCAGCGCGCTGTCGCCCTCGAGCAGCCCCATGGGGAGGAAGTATCGCACGGACTTCTGGTAGACTGCCCAGTCTACTTTTTCCGGGGTCGGTGGCCGTATGAAGCAGGTGAGCCGCGAGCGCGTGCTGCAGGCCGCGACCCGGTCGTTCCTCGACCACGGCTACCGCTCCAGCGTCGACGGCATCGCCAGCCGCGCGGGCGTCGCCAAGCAGACCGTGTACGACCACTTCCCGAGCAAGGACCGGCTGTTCGAGGACGTGGCGCGCGGGCTGTCGCAGCACGTGCTGGTCGCGCTGCAGGAGCGCGGCCGCGCCGCCCTGCGCACGACGCTGACGCGCTTCGCGCTCGCCTACCGCCGGCGCGTGCTCGGCGCGCAGGGCATCGCCATCTTCCGCGCGCTGGTGCCGGAGGTGCCGCGCTTCCGCGCGCTCGCGCGCTCCATGTTCGCCGCCAGCGCCGGCGAGACCCAGCGCCAGCTCGCCGCATGCCTGCGCGAGGCCATGGACGCGGGCGAGCTGCGCCGCGACGATCCGGAGTTCGCCGCGGAGGTGCTGCTCGGCATGCTGGTCGGCCAGGAGCGCATGAAGCGCCTGTTCGGCGTGCCGCGCGGGCGCGCGGCCGAGGCGCGGCGCACCGGGCGCATCGTGGACTGTTTCCTGAGGGCATACCAAAAATGATCAAGAGCTTCCTTGCGGTCGCGGCGACGGCGGCGGTGCTGGCCGGCTGCGGCCAGGGCGATGCGCAGGAAAAGAAGGCGGCGGCGCAGGGCGCGCCGCCGCCGCTCGCCGTGAGCGCGATCGAGGTCGCGCCCAGGGCGGTGCCGGTGGTGTTCGAGGCCGTGGGGCGCACCGAGGGCTCGCGCGACGTGCAGGTGCGCGCGCGCGTCGCCGGCATCCTCGAGCGCCAGCTCTACCACGAGGGCGACGCCGTCAAGGAGGGCGCGCCGCTGTTCCGCATCGAGCGCGCGCCCTTCGAGATCGAGCTGCAGCAGGCGCGCGGCGCGCTGGCGCAGGAGCGGGCCCGGCACGCGCTCGCGCAGCAGGAGCTCGAGCGCCTCAAGGGCCTCGCCGACCGCCGCGCCATCAGCCAGAAGGAGGCCGACCAGGCGGCTTCGAGCGCGCAGCAGAGCGCGGCCGCGGTGCAGATCGCCGAGGCGCGCCTGCGCCAGGCCGAGCTCAACCTGTCCTACACGACCGTCGCCGCGCCGATCGGCGGCGTCACCGGCCGCGCGCTGCAGTCGGTCGGTACGCTCGTCATGCCGAACAACGACTCGGCGCTGCTCACGACGATCACGCGCCACGACCCGATCTGGGTGCGCTTCGCGCTCTCCGAGTCCGAATACGCGCGGCTGCGCGGCAGCGACGCGGGCGGCGCGAGCGTCAAGGTCCAGCTCGCCGACGGCAGCGACTACCCGGATGCCGGCCGGCTCAACTTCGCCGGCTCCACGGTCGACGCCACCACCGGCACCGTGCAGATGCGCGCCGAGCTCGCCAACGCGCGCCGGCAGCTCCTGCCCGGCCAGTACGTGCGCGTGCGCGTGATCGCCGGCTCGCGCGAGGCGATCGTCGTGCCGCAGGCGGCGGTGCTGCAGAACGCGGACGGGCGCTTCGTGTACGTCGCCGGCGCCGACGGCAAGGCGACGCCGCGCCCGATCCGCGCCGGGGCCTGGTCGGGCGGCGACTGGGTAGTGCTCGAAGGCCTGAAGGCCGGCGAGACCGTGATCGTCGACAACCTCGGGCGCCTGCGGCCGGGCATGGCGGTCAAGATCCAGAAGGCCGGCTAGATGTTCTCGCGCTTTTTCATCCACCGGCCGGTGTTCGCCGGGGTGGTGGCCATCATCATCGTGCTCGCCGGGCTGGTCGCGTCGCAGGTGCTGCCAATCGCGCAGTTCCCGGAGATCGCGCCGCCCACCGTCCTCATCACCACCAGCTACCCCGGTGCCAGCGCCGAGACCGTGTCGCGCACGGTGGCCGCGCCGATCGAGGAGCAGCTCTCGGGCGTGGAGAACCTGTCGTACTTCGGCTCGAGCTCCTCGTCCAACGGCTCGCTCACCATCACCGGCACCTTCGAGCCGGGCACGAACGTCGACCAGGCGATCTTCAACGTCAACAACCGCGTGCAGCGCGCGCTGCCGCGCCTGCCCGACGAGGTGCGGCGCAACGGCGTCATCGTGCAGAAGCGCTCGTTCGACATCCTGGTGGTGGTCACGCTGAATTCACCCGGCGAGAAGCGCGACACGCTCTACCTGTCGAACTACGCCTCGCTCTACATCGTCGACGAGCTCAAGCGCCTGTCCGGGGTGGCCGACGTCACCGTGTTCGGCGCGCGCGACTACTCGATGCGCGTGTGGATCAACCCGGAGAAGATGGCGCGCCTGGGCGTGACCCCCGCCGACGTCGCGGCCGCGCTGCGCGCGCAGAACGCGCAGTACGCGGCGGGGCGCATCGGCGCCGAGCCGGCGCCGCCGGGGCAGAACCTCACCTACACGGTCACCGCGCGCGGGCGCCTGGTGGAGCCCGAGGAATTCGGCGAGATCGTGGTGCGCACCGCGGCGGGCGGCGGCATCCTGCGCCTCAAGGACATCGCGCGCATCGAGCTGGGGGCGCTCAACTACGACACCGCCAACACGCTGAACGGCAAGCCGACCATCGGCATGGGCGTGTACATGCAGCCCGGCTCGAACGCGCTCGAGGTGGTCGAGCGCGTCGAGCAGCGCATGCGCGAGCTCGCGCCCGCGTTTCCCGAGGGCGTGGAGTACAGCATCCCGTTCGACACCACGCGCTTCGTGCGCGCGTCGATCCACGAGGTGAACAAGACCATCCTCGAGGCCGCGCTGCTGGTGCTGGCGGTGGTGTTCGTGTTCCTGCAGAGCTGGCGCGCGACGATCATCCCGATGATCGCGGTGCCGGTGTCGCTGATCGGCGCCTTCGCCGGGCTGTGGCTCGCCGGCTTCTCCATCAACACGCTGACCCTGTTTGCCCTGGTGCTCGCCATCGGCATCGTGGTCGACGACGCCATCGTCGTGCTGGAGAACGTGGAGCGCCTGATGCGCGAGGAGAAGATGCGCCCGTTCGAGGCGGCGCTCGAGGCGATGGACGAGGTCTCCGGCGCGGTCATCGCCATCGTGCTGGTGCTGTGCGCGGTGTTCGTGCCGGTCGCCTTTCTCGGCGGCATCGCCGGCGCGCTGTACCGCCAGTTCGCCGTGACGCTGGCCATCGCCGTGGTGATCTCGGGCCTGATGGCCCTCACGCTGACGCCCGCGCTGTGCGCGATCCTGATGCGCCCGCGCGAGCACGAGTCGCGCCTGTTCCACCCGTTCAACGTCGCCTTCGCCTGGTTCACACGGCACTTTCTCGGCGGGGTCGCGCTGCTGATCAAGCACCGCCTCGCCGCGGCGCTCGCCTTCCTCGCGCTGATCGGCGCCTGCGTGTTCCTGTTCCTGAAGATCCCGGCGAGCTTCGTGCCGCCCGAGGACCAGGGCTACCTCTACGGCCACGTGCAGCTGCCGGACGGTGCGACGCTCGAGCGCACGCGCCGCGTCTCGGGCGCGGTGAGCCGCATCGCCCAGGACACGCCCGGCGTGCAGGACGTGTTCGCGATCAACGGCTTCGACTTCCTCGGCGGCGGCAACAAGAGCAACGCCGCGACGATGTTCTTCCCGCTCAAGGAGTGGGCCGAGCGGCCCGAGTCGCCGGCGCCCGGGATCGCGCGCGGCCTGATGGCCAAGGCCTCGGCGCTGCGCGGCGGGGTGGTGCTGGTGTTCAACCCGGCGCCGATCCGCGGCCTGGGCACCGCGGGCGGCTTCGAGGTCTACCTGCAGGGGCGCACCGACGCCGACCCGCAAAACCTCCACCGGGCGATGCTCGCGTTCACCGAGGCGCTGCGCGCCGACCCGAGGCTCACCGGCATCGCCTCGTTCTTCCGCCCGACCTCGCCGCAGATGCAGGTGGAGGTCGACCGCGAGAAGGCGCTCGCGCTCGGCGTGCCGGTGCAGGACGTGTTCGACGCGCTGCAGAGCACGATGGGCGTGCTCTACGTGAACGACTTCAACAAGTTCGGCCGCACCTTCCGCGTGCAGATGCAGGCCGACGCCCCCTTCCGCCTGCGCCCCGAGGATCTCGGCGCGGTCTTCGTGCGCTCCACCGCCTCGGGCCAGATGATCCCGCTGAAGGCGCTGATCGGCACGGCGAACGTCGTCGGCCCCGACCAGCTCGACCGCTTCAACACCTTCGTCGCCGCCCGCGTGCTGGGCAGCGGCCGGCCGGGCGTGTCCTCGGGCGACGCGATCAAGGCCGTCGAGGAGGTCGCCGCGCGCGCGCTGCCCGAGGGCTACGACATCGCCTGGGCCGGCCAGGCATTCCAGGAAAAGCGCACCGGGCGGCAGTCGGCGATCGCCTTCGGCCTGGCCATCGTCATGGTGTTCCTGATCCTCGCCGCGCTCTACGAGCGCTGGCTGCTGCCGTTCGCGGTGGTGCTCGCCGTGCCGTTCGCCGTGTTCGGCGCGCTCGGCTTCGTCGGGCTGCGCGGCCTGGAGAACGACATCTACTTCCAGATCGGCCTCGTGGTGCTGATCGGGCTTGCCGGCAAGAACGCGATCCTGATCATCGAGTTCGCCCAGCAGGGATTCCTCGAGGGCAAGAGCGCGGTCGAGGCGGCGATGAACGCCGCGCGCTTGCGCCTGCGGCCGATCATCATGACCTCGCTCGCCTTCGTGCTCGGGGTGATGCCGCTCATGTTCTCCTCCGGCGCGGGCGCGGGCGCGCGCCGCTCGATGGGCACCGGCGTCGTCGGCGGCATGCTCGCCGCGACCTTCATCGCCACGCTGTTCGTGCCGCTGTTCTTCGTCGTCGTCGCGCGGCGGCGCGAGGAGCGCCGGGCGCGGCAGCAGGGGGCGACGGCGTGAAGCGCCTCGCGCTGCTGCTCTTCGCGGCGGGCTGCACGACGGTGGGGCCGGACTACGAGCGCCCCGCGGTCGCGCTGCCGGCGGTCTACGCGGGCGCAGAGGCGCAGCAGGCGGCGCGCCCGGCCGCCGAGTGGTGGCGCAGCTTCGGCGACGCGCAGCTCGACGAGCTGGTGGCAGCCGCGCGCGCCGCGAACAGCGACCTGCGCCTCGCCGCCGCGCGCGTGCAGGAGGCCGAGGGGCTCGCACGCGAGGCGGGCGCCGCCTTCTACCCGGAGGTGCTCGCCGGCGCCGGCGCGAGCCGCAGCCGCGTCAGCACGCGCACCGCGCCGCCCGCGGCCGCGCCCCTCGAACGCACGCAATACCAGGCGCTCGCCTCGACGAGCTTCGAGCTCGACTTCTGGGGCCGCTATGCGCGCACCGCCGAGGCGGCGCGCGCCAACCTGCTCGGCGCGCGCTACGCGCACGCGGTGGTCGAGCTCACGCTCGCCGGCGCCGTGGCGCAAGGCTACTTCGCGCTGCGCGCGCTCGACGCGCAGCTCGCGGTGCTCGACGAGACCCTGCGCCTGCGCGACGAATCGCTCGCCATTGCGCGCGCCCGCCTGCAGTCGGGGCTCGCCGCCGAGCTCGACGTCTACCAGGCGCAGGCGGCGCTCGCCGAGGCGCAGGTGCAGCGGCGCGAGACGGCGCGCGGCCGCGCGCTCGTCGAGCGCCAGCTCGGCGCGCTCACCGGCCGGCTCGACCTGCGCCTCGAGGCGCGCTCGCCCGGGCGCGACCTGTTCGCGCTGCCGGTGCCGCCCGCGCCGCCCGCCGGACTGCCCTCGGCGCTGCTCGAGCGCCGCCCCGATATCCTCGCCGCCGAGCAGCAGCTGATCGCGGCCAACGCGCTCATCGGCACGGCGCGCGCGGCGCTGTTCCCGTCCATCTCGCTCACCGGCGCGCTCGGCGCGCAGAGCGCGCAGCTCTCGGAGCTGCTGGCGAGCGGCGCGGGCATCTGGTCCGTGGGCTTCGGCCTGACGCTGCCGATCTTCGACGCCGGCCGCCGCTCGGCGCGCGTCGAGCAGGCCGAGGCGCGGCGCGCGCAGGCGCTCGCCGCCTACCAGCGCTCGATCGAGAGCGGTTTCCGCGAGGTGTCCGACGCGCTCGTCAGTCTCGACGAGACCGCGGCGAGCGAGGCCGACGTGCGCGCGCGCCTCGAGGCCGCGCGCGGCGCGCTCGAGCTGTCGACGCTGCGCTACCAGTCGGGCTACTCGCCTTACCTCGAGGTGCTCGACGCCCAGCGCACCGCCAACGACGCCGAGCTCGCCCTGGTGCGCAACCGGCAGGCGCGGCTCGCCTTCAGCGTGGACCTGATGAAGGCGCTGGGCGGCGGCTGGCGCGAGCCGGACTAGCCCGCGCGCGCGCGCTTCTGCGCCAGGAGGCTGGGCTTCACTCGGCCTGGTAGCCGGCGCGCGCGAGCGCCTGGCGCATCGCGTCGAGGCCGGTCTGCGCCGGGTCGTAGGTGACGAGGGCGCGCGACTTGGTGAGCGATACGCTCGCGTCGGCGACGCCCGGCAGCGCGCGCAGCACGCGCGTGACGCTGTTCGCGCAGTTGACGCCGGTCATGCCCCGGATCTTCAGCCTTGCGGTTTCCATCGCGGCTTGTTGCGGACTGCGGCAAGCGTAGCACACGGGAAAGCACGTAAGATTCCGCCATGCACAAGCGCCAGGCGCAGATCAAGCCGCAGGCGTTCCTCGCCAACCTGGCGGTGTTCAGCGCCATGACCGCCGACGAGCTCGACCGCGTCGCCGTGCGCACGCAGACGCTCTACGCGCAGAAGGGCGAGCTGGTGTGCCGGCAGGGCGACGCCTGCACCGGGCTGCACGCGGTGGTGTACGGCCAGGTCAAGCTGGCGGTGAACTCGCCGCAGGGCGTCGAGAAGGTGGTCGAGATCGTGCGCCCGGGCCAGAGCTTCGGCGAGGCGCTGATGTTCCTCGACAAGCCCTACATCGTGTTCGCGCAGGCGCTCGCCGACTCGATGCTGCTGCACGTCGCCAAGGACGCGGTGCTCGACGAGCTGGCGCGCGACGCCGGCTTCGCGCGCCGCATGCTGTCGGGGCTCTCGCAGCGCCTGCACGGCCTGGTGCGCGACGTCGAGGCCTACTCGCTGCGCTCGAGCCACGAGCGCCTCATCGGCTACCTGCTCGCCGAGCTGCCGGCGGCGGCCGGCGGCGGCGCGGCGGACGTGACGCTCGACCCGGGCAAGGGCGTCATCGCCTCGCGCCTCAACATGACGCCGGAGCACTTCTCGCGCATCCTGCACGAGCTGGGCGACGCCGGGCTGATCGAGATCCGCGGCCGCACGGTGCACATCCCGGACCCGGAACGGCTGCGCCGCAGCGCCTGAGACGGCGCGCCTCAGGCGCGCTCGATCAGCACCTCGAAGCCGCCGTCGGCGCGCCGCGCGCCGCTGCAGGAGAAGCCGCGCTCGCGCAGCAGCGCATACAGGGGCAGCGGCTCGTGCGGCAGGATGGCGCGCAAGGGCTCGCGCGGCGCGCGCTCGAGCGCGTCGAGGATGCGGACGATGGGCTCCGGCGGCTGCAGCCCGCGCAGGTCGAGGGCGGGCCGCGGCGCGCGCGGCGCCGGCGCCGGGCGCCCGGCGAGCAGCGCGGCGAGCGCCTCGAAGGCGGCGACGCAGCCCTCCGGGTCGTACTGCGGCGCGGCGGCGCCGAGCATCTCGAAGTGCTGCCGCACCATCTCGTCCTGCTCGATGAGCGCCGCCCAGGCCTCGCGCAGCGACTGCAGCCGCTCGCGGTAGGCCGACCAGTCCCCCGCGCGTGCCGCGCGCAGCCCGGCTTCGAGCAGCGCCTGGGCATCCATCGGATTTCGCCTCAGACCGGGTCCAGACTGCGCACGTACTCGCCGATCGCGCGCTCGGTGCCGCGCCGGCGCAGGAAGGCGGCGACCTCGTCGCGTGCCTGCTCGTACGGCAGGCGCTTGCCCGGAATGCGCCGCGCGACGAGCACGACGTGAAAGCCGAAGCGCGTGGCGACGAGATCGGGCAGCACGCCGAGGCGCTCGCCCTCGAGCACCGCGCTCTCGAATTCGGGCACCGCGTCGCCGCGCCCGAGCTGGCCGAGCGCGCCGCCCTGCGCGGCCGACGGGCAGTTGGAGTACTCGCGCGCGAGCTCGGGAAAGCGCTCCGGCGCGCGCGTCGCCAGCGCGTGCACCTCGGCCGCCTTGGCGCGCAGCCGCTCGGGCGGCACGCGCGGCGTCATGGCGAACAGGATATGGCTCGCCTCCACCAGCTCGCCGGCGGTGAAGCGCCGCGGGTTCTGCTCGTAGTAGCGCCGGCACTCCGCCTCGCCCGGCTCGGCCTCGGGCACCTCGCGCTCGAGCAGCTGCTCGATCACCGCGTCGTCCGATCCCCGCAGCCCGAGCTCCGCGGCCCGCGCCAGCAGCCGCGCGCGCACCGCATCGAGATCCGGCTTGGCGTGCTCGTTGGTTTCCAGGATCAGCCCCGCGAGCGCACGATCTGGTAGGCGCGCGTCAGGTAGCCGAGTGCGGCGAAGCCGCTCCAGATGTGCACCAGGCGCGAGAACGGGAACACCAGGAAGATCGTGAGGCCGAGCACCAGGTGCGCCTTGAACACCGGCGCGACGTCGACGATCAGGCCGGCCGCGCCGCCGCGGAAGGTCACGATCTGCTGCGCCCAGCCTACGAGCTTCAGCATCTCGCCGCCGTCGCGATGCTGCCACGACACCGTGATGCTGTAGAGGCCGAGCAGCAGCTGCGCCAGCAGCAGGTAGAGCACGGCGAGATCCATCGCCCGCGTGGTCGCGCGGATGCGCGCCTCGGTCAGGCGCCGGTGCAGCAGCAGCAGCAGGCCCACGAGGGCCATCGCGCCCGCGGCCCCGCCCCCGGCCATCGCCACCATCTGCTTGGCGGCCGGCGTCACGCCGACCGCATGCCAGAACGCGAGCGGCATCAGCAGCCCGAACAGGTGGCCGAAGAAGATGCCGAGCACGCCGATGTGGAACAGGTTCGAGCCCCAGCGCAGCTGGCCGGTGCGCAGCATCTGGCTCGAATCGCTCTTCCAGGTGTACTGGTCGCGGTCGAAGCGGATGAGGGATCCGACCAGGAACACCGCGAGCGCGATGTACGGGTAGATGCCGAAGAAGAACTGGTGCAGGAAGGCGCTCATGGCCGGGCTCCCTTGGCGTAGAACTTGACCGGCTGCGGTCCCCCGAACGTGACCGGCTCGTCCATCCAGGCCTTGTCGATGGCGGCCGGCGAGTTCTCCTCGCCCGGTGCGGGCCGCGCGGCGATCTTCTTGCTGAGGCCCGCCTCGCCGCCCGCGGCGAGCAGAGCCGCGAACACCAGCGCGTAGCGGCTGCCGCGCTCGGCCAGGCGATCCCCCAGGGCGCGCACGACCTCGGCGGTCTCGCCGATCATGCCTTTCGCCTCGTCGGGCTGCAGCACCGAGAGGAACTCGAGGAACGCGGGCAGATAGTCGGGCAGCTCGTTCCCGGCGACCGCGAAGCCGCGCGCGGCGTAGGTCCGCGCGAGGTCGACCATCGCCTGGCCGCGGTCGCGCGACTCGCCGTGCACGTGCTCGAAGAGGTGCAGCGAGAGCGCGCGCGAGCGGTCGAACAGCTCGACGTAGCGCTCCTGCAGGGACATGAGGGGCCCGCGCTCGAGCTCGTCGAGCAGCGGACGCAGCAAGCCCGGCGCCGCGGTCCGGACCTCGGGCAGCGCCTGCAGAAGCTCCGCCTCCGGATAGGCGAGCAGCGCAGCGAGGGCACGGAAGTTCATGCTCAGGCCACCTGCTTCACGGGGATGGTGCGCTTCTTCTTGCTGCCGAAGAGGCTCGTCTCGGTGACGCCGTCGGAGCAGCCGTTGCCGAACGAGAAGCCGCACGACCCGCGCAGGTCGTAGGCGTCCTCGGCGTACTCGCGGTGCGTGGTCGGGATGACGAAGCGGTCCTCGTAGTTGGCGATCGCCATCGTCTGGTACATGTCCTCGACCTGCGCCTGCGTGAGGCCGACCTGCTCGAGCACCGCGCGGTTCTCGCGCCGCTCGACGTGACGCGAGCGCATGTAGGCGCGCATCGCGAGCATGCGCTCGAGCGCGAGCTTCACCGGCGCCTCGTCGCCCGCGGTGAGCAGATTCGCCAGGTACTTGAGCGGGATCCTGAGCTGCGACACGTCGGGGATCTCGCCGTTGGCGCCGAGCTGGCCGCTGTTGGCTGCGGCGCTGATCGGCGAGAGCGGCGGCACGTACCACACCATCGGCAGCGTGCGGAACTCGGGGTGCAGCGGGAAGGCGACCTTCCAGTCCATCGCCATGCGGTACACGGGCGAATGCTTCGCCGCCTCGAGCCAGCCGTCGGGCACGCCGTCCTTGCGTGCCTGCTCGATCACCTCGGGGTCGTGCGGGTCGAGGAACAGCTTCAACTGCTCCTCGTAGAGGTCCTTCACGTCCGCGGTGCTCGCCGCGGCCTCGATGCCGTCGGCGTCGTACAGCAGCACGCCGAGGTAGCGGATGCGCCCCACGCAGGTCTCCGAGCACACCGTGGGCTGGCCGACCTCGATGCGCGGATAGCAGAAGATGCACTTCTCCGCCTTGCCGGTCGACCAGTTGTAGTAGATCTTCTTGTACGGGCAGCCCGAGACGCACATGCGCCAGCCGCGGCACTTGTCCTGGTCGATGAGGACGATGCCGTCCTCTTCCCGCTTGTAGATCGAGCCCGAGGGGCAGCTCGCCACGCACGTGGGGTTCAGGCAGTGCTCGCACAGGCGCGGCAGGTACATCATGAAGGTGTTCTCGAACTGGCCGTAGATTTCCTTCTCCAGGTCGGCGAAGTTGGCGTCCTTGGAGCGCTTGGCGAACTCGCCGCCGAGGATCTCCTCCCAGTTCGGGCCCCACTCGATCTTTTCCATCCTCTGGCCGGTGATCAGCGAGCGCGGCCGCGCCACGGGCGCCGCCTTCGAGGCGGGCGCCGTGTGCAGGTGCTCGTAGTCGAAGGTGAAAGGCTCGTAGTAGTCGTCGATCTCCGGCAGGTTCGGGTTGGCGAAGATCTTGGCGAGCAGCGCGAGCTTGCCGCCCTGCTTCGGCCGGATCTTGCCGTTGCCGTTCCTCACCCAGCCGCCCTGCCAGCGCTCCTGGTTCTCCCAGTCCTTCGGATAGCCGATGCCGGGCTTGGTCTCGACGTTGTTGAACCAGGCGTATTCCATGCCCGGCCGGTTGGTCCAGACGTTCTTGCAGGTCACGCTGCACGTGTGGCAGCCGATGCACTTGTCGAGGTTCAGCACCATGCCGATCTGCGCGCGGATTTTCATGCCGCCTCCCCGTCGAGCCAGTCGACCTTCGCCATCTTGCGCACGATCACGAACTCGTCGCGGTTGGTGCCGATGGTGCCGTAGTAGTTGAAGCCGTAGGCGAGCTGCGCGTAGCCGCCGATCATGTGCGTGGGCTTCGGGCAGGTGCGGGTCACCGAGTTGTGGATGCCCCCCCGCGTATGCATGATTTCCGAGCCCGGCGTGTTCACGATCTTCTCCTGCGCGTGGTACATCAGCACCATGCCCTGCGGCACGCGCTGGCTGACCACCGCGCGCGCGGTGAGCGCGCCGTTCACGTTGAACGCCTCGATCCAGTCGTTGTCCACGATGCCCGCGGTCTTCGCGTCGATCTCCGAGAGCCACACGATCGGCCCGCCGCGCGACAGCGTCAGCATCAGCAGGTTGTCCGTATAGGTGGAGTGGATGCCCCACTTCTGGTGCGGCGTGATGAAGTTGAGCGCGATCTCGGGATTGCCGTTCGAGCGCCTGCCGAGCATCGGCGCCACGGTCTTGGTGTCCACCGGCGGCCGGTACGAGACCAGCCCCTCGCCGAAGTCGCGCATCCAGGGGTGGTCCTGGTAGAGCTGCTGGCGCCCGGTGAGCGTGCGCCAGGGAATCAGCTCGTGCACGTTGGTGTAGCCGGCCGTATAGGACACGTGCTCGGATTCCAGCCCCGACCAGGTCGGCGAGCTGATGATCTTCCTCGGCTGCGCCTGCACGTCGCGGAAGCGGATCTTGTCGTCCTCGCGCGGCCGCGCCAGGTGCGTGTGGTCGCGCCCGGTGATCTCCGAGAGCGCCTGCCAGGCCTTCACCGCGACCTCGCCGTTGGTTTCCGGCGCGAGCGCGAGGATCACCTCGCAGGCGTCGATGTCGGTTTCGATGCGCGGCGCGCCCGCGGCGTTCTTCTGGTTGAGCTCGCCCAGGAACTTCACCTCGTCCTCGGTGTTCCAGGCGATGCCCTTGCCGCCGTTGCCGGCCTTCGCCATCAAGGGCCCGAGCGAGGTGAAGCGCGCGTAGACGTTCGGGTAGTCGCGCTCGACCACCGTCACCGCGGGCATCGTCTTGCCGGGAACGGGCTCGCATTCGCCCTTCTTCCAGTCCTTCGGCTCGAACGGCTGGCCGAGCTCGCCCGGCGTGTCGTGCATGAGCGGGGTGAGCACCACGTCCTTTTCCACGCCGAGGTGATGCTGCGCGATCTCCGAGAACTTCTTCGCGATGCCCTTGTAGATCTCCCAGTCGCTCCTCGACTGCCATACCGGGTCCACCGCCTGCGACAGCGGGTGGATGAACGGGTGCATGTCGGACGTGTTGAGGTCGTTCTTCTCGTACCAGGTCGCGGTCGGCAGCACGACGTCCGAATACAGGCACGTCGTGCTCATCCTGAAGTCGAGGGTCACGAGCAGGTCGAGCTTGCCCTGCGGCCCTTTCTCGTGCCAGGCGACTTCCTCGGGATGCCGGCCGTCCTCCGCGCCCTGCACGCCGTTCTGCGTGCCGAGGAAGTGCCTGAGGAAGTACTCGTGGCCCTTGCCGGAGCTGCCGAGCAGGTTCGAGCGCCAGACGAACAGGTTCCTCGGGAAGTTGTCCGGGTGGTCCGGGTCCTCGCAGCTCAGCTTCAGCTTGCCGCTCTTCAGCTCGCGCGCGACGTAGTCCTTCGCCTCCAGTCCCGCGGCCGCCGCGTCCTTCGCCACCGCGAGCGGGTTGCGCTGCAGCTGCGGCGCCGAAGGCAGCCAGCCCATGCGCTCGGCGCGCACGTTGAAGTCGATGAGAGTCCCCGTGTAGCGCTTCGCGTCGGCGAGCGGCGAGAGGATCTCGGGCACCGCGAGCTTCTCGTAGCGCCACTGGTCGGTGTGCGCGTAGAAGAAGCTCGTGCCGTTCATCTGCCGCGGCGGGCGCGCCCAGTCGAGGGCGAAGGCGAGCGCCGTCCAGCCGGTCTGCGGCCGCAGCTTTTCCTGCCCCACGTAGTGCGCCCAGCCGCCGCCCGACTGCCCCACGCAGCCGCACATCACCAGCAGGTTGATGATGGCGCGGTAGTTCATGTCCGAGTGATACCAGTGGTTCATCGCCGCGCCGATGATCACCATCGACTTGCCGTGCGTCTTGTCGGCATTGTCGGCGAACTGGCGCGCCACGGCGATCACGTCGGCGCGCGGCACGCCGGTGATTCCTTCCTGCCACGCGGGCGTGTACGGGACATCGTCGTCGTAGGACTGCGCCGCGCCCACGCCGTACTGCGCGAGCAGCAGGTCGTAGACGCTGGCCACCAGGTGCTCGCCGATCTTCCGGGCGGGCACTTCGCGCAGCAGCACGTCCTGCTGGACGTTCGACTTGAAGTGCTGGTGCGCGATGCCGCCGAAGTACGGGAACGCGACCTTCACTTTCGCTGCGCCGGCGAGCGAGAGCTGCGGCTTCACCGCCGTCGGCGCCAGGTTCCACTTGCCCTTCTCGCCCCAGCGAAAGCCGATCGCGCCCAGCGGCACCGCCGGCTGGCCGGTCGCCTCGTCGATGCACACGGTCTTCCATTCGGGATTGTTCGCTTCGCCCAGCTTGTCCGCGAAGTCGGAAGCGCGCAGGAAGCGCTCCGGCACGAGCTTGCCATTCGTCTCCACCAGCCGCACCAGCATCGGCATGTCCGAGTACTGCCGGCAGTACTCGCGGAAATATTCGCTTTTGCCGCTGGCGTGGAACTCCTTCAGGATCACGTGGCCCATCGCCATGGCGAGCGCGGCGTCGGTGCCCTGCTTCGGGTGCAGCCACAGGTCGCCGAACTTCGAGCCTTCCGCGTAGTCGGGAAACACCGAGACGATCTTGGTGCCCTTGTAGCGCGCCTCGGTCATGAAGTGCGCGTCGGGCGTGCGCGTCTGCGGCACGTTCGAGCCCCACATCATGATGAAGGTCGAGTTGTACCAGTCGGCGGATTCCGGCACGTCGGTCTGCTCGCCCCAGGTCTGCGGGCTCGAGGGCGGCAGGTCGCAGTACCAGTCGTAGAAGCTCAGGCACACGCCGCCGATGAGCGACAGATAGCGGCTGCCCGCGGCGTAGGACACCATCGACATCGCCGGGATCGGCGAGAAGCCGACGACGCGGTCCGGGCCGTACTTCTTGATGGTGTATACGTTCGCCGCGGCGACCATCTCGGTGGCCTCGTCCCAGGACGCGCGCAGGAACCCGCCCAGGCCGCGCTGCTTCTTGTAGGCGCCCTCGCCCTGCGCGATCGCCTGCCAGGCGGAGACCGGGTCCATCGATTTCCTGAGCGCGCGCCACATCTCGAGGAGCGAGCTCCTCACCATCGGGTACTTCAGCCGGTTGCCGCTGTACAGGTACCAGGAGTAGGACGCGCCGCGCGAGCAGCCGCGCGGCTCGTGGTTCGGCATGTCGGGGCGCGTGCGCGGGTAGTCGGTCTGCTGCGTCTCCCAGGTGACGATGCCGCCCTTGACGTAGATCTTCCACGAGCACGAGCCCGTGCAGTTGGTGCCGTGCGTCGAGCGCACGATCTTGTCGTGGCTCCAGCGCTGGCGGTAGGACTGCTCCCAGGTGCGGTCTTCGACGCGGGTTTCGCCGTGCCCGCCGGAGAATTTTTCCGGCGTGGCGGCGAGGAATTTGAGGCGGTCGAGGAAATGGCTCATGCGGACCCCGTCAGCAGGGCATCGGCGCGTTGCGGCGGCTGTAGTACCACCAGGTCACGGCGATGCAGGTGAGATAGAAGACGATGAAGACGTAGAGCGCCACTTCCGGCCCGCCGGTCATCGAGATCGAGGTGCCGTAGCTCTTCGGGATGAAGAAGCCGCCGTAGGCGGCGAACGCCGAGGTGAAGCCGAGCACCGCCGCGGCCTCCTTGTTGGCTTCCTTCACCGCCTGCTCCTGGGCCGCAGCGCCCTTGCCGGCGGCCGCGTGCATGCGCTCGGTGAGGAAGATGACCGGGATCATGCGGAACGTGGAGCCGTTGCCGATGCCCGTGGTGAGGAACAGCACCATGAAGCAGACGAAGAACCCGGCGAAGCTCCCGCCCGCGCCTCCCGAGGGGAGGAACCAGAGCACCCCGCCGACCGCCAGCGTCATGACGACGAAGTTCCAGAACGTGACGCGCGCGCCGCCCAGCCGGTCGGCGAGCCAGCCGCCGAACGGCCGCACCACGGCGCCGACCAGGGGCCCGAGCCAGGCGTACTGCAGCGCGTTGACGCCCGGGAACTGCGACTTGATGAGCAGCGGAAAGCCGGCCGCGTAGCCGATGAACGAGCCGAAGGTGCCGAGGTACAGCCAGCACATCAGCCAGTTGTGCTTGCGCCGGAAGATCACCGCCTGCTCGCGCACCGAGGCCCTGGCGTCGGCGATGTCGTTCATGCCGATCCACGCGGCGAGCGTGAAGATGACGATGAAGGGCACCCAGACGAAGGCCGCGTTCTGCGCCCAGATCTGCGCGCTCTCGCCGGCGGCCCTGACGATCGTCTGCGGCCCGCCGGCGAGCGGCCCGTACACGCCCGCCGCCACCACCAGCGGCGCGAGGAACTGCACCGCCGACACGCCGAGGTTGCCGAGGCCCGCGTTGACGCCGAGCGCCGAGCCCTTGTGCTCCTTGGGGAAGAAGAAATTGATGTTCGCCATGCTCGAGGCGAAATTGCCGCCACCGAAGCCGCACAGCAGCGCCAGGCCGAGCAGCGTGGCGTAGCTCGTCCGCGGATCCTGGATGGCGATGCCGATGCCGATCGCGGGAATCAGCAGCGACGCGGTGGAGAGCGCGGTCCAGCGCCGGCCGCCGAACACCGGCACCATGAAGGAATAGAAGATGCGCAGCGTGGCGCCCGACAGGCCCGGGGCCGCCGCCAGCCAGAACAGCTCGTTCGACGTGAACTTGAAGCCGAGCGCCGGCAGGTTCACCGCCACGACGCTCCACAGCTGCCATACCGCGAAGGCGAGGAACAGCGACGGCACCGAGATCCACAGGTTGATGTTGGCGATGGCCCGGCCCTCCTGCTCCCAGAACGCCTTGTCCTCGGGTGTCCAGACCGCCAGTGTCTTTGCCATGCGGAGCTCCTTGTTGTCGCGGGGAGTCTAGGTGGGCCCCGGAGAGGGCGATTTGATGTGCATCAATGAAGTCCGGCGCAAGCGCGCGCACGCTGGGCGTCGATCATGCTGATTCCGATCGAGCCGCCCGCGCGGACCATCGATCCGGCGCGCTTTGCCCTGTTCGACCTGGGCTTCCGGCCGTTCTACCTGCTCGCCGGGGCCTATGCCGCGCTTGCCGTGCCGCTGTGGGCGCTGCAGTACGCGGGCTGGCTCCCCGGCGCCGGCATCCTCTGGCACGCGCATGAGATGGTGTTCGGCTATACCTTCGCCGTCATCGCGGGCTTTCTGCTGACCGCGGTGCGCGCCTGGACGGGGCGCCCGACGCCCACGGGCGCGGCGCTCGCCGCGATCGCGGCGCTTTGGGTGCTGTCGCGCGCGCTCGCCTTCGTCTCGCTGCCGCTCGCCGCGTGGGCGGGCGTGCTGTTCGCGCTCGCGGTGGCCTGGGGCATCGGCCGCCCGCTCGCGGCGGCCGGCAACCGGCGCAACTACTTCTTCGTCGCGCTGGTGCTCGGCCTGGGCGCAGCGGGCGTCGTCGTGCAGCGCTACCCGCAGCTCGGCCTCGCGCTCGGCCTCGACGTGGTGCTGTTCGTCATGGCGGTGGTCGGCGGGCGCGTGATCCCGTCGTTCACCAACAACGCGGTGGCGGGCGCGGGCGCGCGGCGCCACGCCTGGCTCGAGACCGGGGCGCTCGGCGCGCTCCTGCTGCTCCTCGCGGCGGACGCGCTGGAGCGGGCCGGGCTCGCGGCCGGCGTCGCGCTGCTCGCCGCCGCGCTGCACGCGGCGCGCCTCGCGCTGTGGGCGCCGAGGAAGACCCTGCGCCGGCCGATCCTGTGGATCCTGCATTTGTCGTATGCCTGGGTCGTCGTGCACCTCGCGCTGCGCGGCCTCGCCGGGTTCGGGCTGTTGCCCTACGCGCTCGGCACGCACGCGCTCACCGTGGGTGCGATCGGTGGCCTGACGCTCGGCATGATGACGCGCACGGCGCGCGGCCACACGGCGCGCCCGCTGCAGGCGGGGCGCGCGGAGATCGCCGCCTATCTATTGGTGCAGCTCGCGGCGCTGGCCCGCGTGTTCGTGCCGCTGGCGGCGCCAGCGGCGCAGCTCGGCGCGACGCTCGCCGCGGCGTTCTTCTGGTGCGCGGCGTTCGCGATCTTCACGGCCGCCTACGTCCCGATCCTTTCGCGCCCGCGCCTCGACGGACAGCCGGGCTGACTCAGCGCCAGGGTGCCGCGTCGTGCGTCAGCGCCACGGCGACGATGTACGCGGCGACGGCGAGCGCCGCCGCGAACGCCGCCGCGCGCACGCGCTTCGTCTTCCCGCGCCGCAGCGCGAGCGCGCCGAGCACGATGTAGGCGAGGAGCGCCAGGACCTTGGCGGTGAGCCACGCGTGCACGAACGGGATCTGCCCGAGGAACCACGCCAGCCACATGGCGCTCGCCAGCAATATCGTGTCGACGACGTGCGGCGCGACGCGCACGACGCGCGTGCGCAGCCGGGGCGAGTCCGCGAGCATCAGCGCGCCGCGCGCGGCGAAGCCGGCGATGCTGAGCGCGGCGCTGCCGACGTGCAGCGCCCGCACCACCGGGTAGGCCTCAGCCGGTCCCACGGCGCTCGATCAGCTTGAGCATGGTGTCGAGCGTCACCGAGCCGAAGGTGGCGCGCGCCGTCTGGTCGATCTCCGCCAGCACCTGCGCCAGCGCCTGCTCGGCGGCGCGCGGCGCGCGGCGCGCGCGCGGCGCGCGCGCGCCGACGTCCTCGAACAGGCCGATCACGTCCATCAGGGTGACGCGCCGGGCGTTGGCGGCGAAGCGGTAGCCGCCGCGCGCGCCGCGCACCGAGTCGAGCAGCCGCACGCGGCCGAGCGCGCGCAGCACCTTGGCGAGGTGGTGCGGCGACACGCGCAGGCGCGCGGCGATCTCCGCCACCGACAGCTGGCGCGCCGGCTGCGCCGCGAACTCGAGCATGCTGTAGAGCGCGAGCAGCGTGTTCTTCTGCAGCCTCAACCGATCTCCTTCTCGAGCGGGATCACCGGCGCGGCCATCATGCCCTGGCTGCGGAAGAACGACAGCACGAGGCGGTTGTCGCGCGCGATCAGCGTGCGCACGGTGGCCACGCCCTGGCGGCGGAAAGCGGCGCTGATCGCCGCCAGCATCGCCGTGGCGATGCCCGCCTCGCGGGACTGCGGCCGCACGCCGAGGCCGAACACCCAGCCGCAGGGCGGCGAGCCGAACTCCCAGTCGCGCACCTCGCCGACGATGTAGCCGAGGATGCGGCCGTCGCCTTCCGCGACCAGGAAGCGCCGGCGCGCGCCGCGCCCGTAGCGGCGCAGGATGCCCGTCCAGTACGCCGGCTTGGCGAGCCCGGTGGCCTGGCGGTCGATCTCGACGACCTGCGCCAGATCGGCGCGCAGCGCCTTCCGGGTCCTTATTGCGGACATTTCTTGATGCATGTCAACTCGCCGCTTCCCGCTCCTATATACGCTTTACGGTACCGGAATGTCGGTTTCTTCGAAAGGAGGGAGGTCATGAAGCTACATACCTGGTTCGCAGCGGCGCTGGTCGCCGTCGCGGCCGCAGCGCAGGCGCAGGACCCGATCCGCATCGGCAGCTTCCTCTCGGTCACCGGGCCGGCCGCGTTCCTCGGCGACCCCGAGCAGAAGACGCTCGAGCTGTACGTCGACAGGATCAACGCCGCCGGCGGCGTGCTCGGGCGCAAGCTCGAGCTGGTGGCCTACGACTCGGGCGGCGACGCCGAGAAGGCGCGCACCTTCGCCAAGCGCCTGATCGAGGAAGACAAGGTCGACGCCATCGTCGGCGGGTCCACCACCGGCGAGACGATGGCCGTGATCCCGCTCGTCGAGCAGGCGCAGATCCCCTTCATCTCGCTCGCCGGCGCCGTGGTCATCATCGAGCCGGTCAAGAAATGGGTATTCAAGACCCCGCACACCGACCGCATGGCCTGCGAGAAGATCTTCGTCGACATGAAGGCGCGCAACATCTCCAGGATCGGCCTGATCTCGGGCTCGGGCGGCTTCGACAAGTCGATGCGCGCGCAATGCATGCAGGTGGCCGGCAAGTACGGCATCCAGGTCGTCGCCGACGAGACCTACGGCGCGAAGGACACCGACATGACGGCGCAGCTCACCAAGATGCGCCAGAACGGGCAGATCCAGGCGGTGCTGAACGCCGGCTTCGGCGCCGGCCCGGCGATCGTGACCAAGAACTACCGCCAGATCGGCATGCGCGCGCCGCTCTACCAGTCGCACGGCGTGGCGTCCAAGGAGTTCATCAAGCTCGCCGGCGGCGCGGCCGACGGCGTGCGGCTGCCGGCGGCGGCGCTGCTGGTCGCCGACGCGCTGCCCGGCTCCGACCCGCAGAAGAAGGTCGTGACCGCGTACCAGCGCGAGTTCGAGTCGCGCTACAAGCAGGACGTCTCGACCTTCGGCGGGCACGCCTACGACGGCCTGTACCTGGTGGTCGACGCGATGAAGAAGGCCGGCAGCACCGACAAGGCGAAGGTGCGCGACGCGCTGGAATCGATCCGCGGCTGGATGGGCGTCGACGGCGAGTTCAACCTCTCGCCCACGGATCACATGGGCCTCGACCTGTCGGCGTTCCGCATGCTGGAGATCAAGAACGGCGACTGGACGCTGGCGAAGTAGGGCGCGCGCCCCGGGCCGATGAGCGCGCCGCTGCTCCAGTACCTGCTGAGCGGGCTGACGGTCGGGGCGATCTACGCGCTGGTGGCGCTCGGGTTCTCGATCATCTACAACGCCAGCAACGTCATCAATTTCGCCCAGGGCGAGTTCGTGATGATCGGCGGCATGGCGACGGCGTCGCTCGCCGGCGCCGGCGTGCCGCTCGCGCTCGCCGCGCCGCTCGCCATCGCGGCGACCACGCTGGTCGGCGTGGCGCTGGCGAAGCTCGCGGTCGAGCGCGCGCGCGGCGCGTCGGTGGTGACGCTGATCATCATCACCATCGGCGCCTCGATCCTGCTGCGCGGGCTGGCGAGCCTGATCTGGGACAAGAACATCCACGCGCTGCCGGCGTTCAGCGGCGAGCGGCCGATCGCGATCGGCGGCGCGACCCTTCTGCCGCAGAGCCTGTGGGTGCTGGGCGTGACGCTCGTGGTCGTGGCCGCGCTGTGGTGGTTCTTCAACCGCACGCTGCACGGCAAGGCGATGCTCGCCACCTCGCACAACCCGCTCGCCGCGCGGCTCGCCGGCATCAGCGTGCGGCGCGTGC